>CAFBLT010000002.1_pt1 | contig 203691 bp, 184 predicted proteins | sample 7268261 | NCBI WGS metagenome assembly CAFBLT01 (sample SAMEA6814043, study PRJEB35770) | uncultured Acidimicrobiaceae bacterium | biome: Freshwater; feature: Freshwater reservoir; material: water | place: Czech Republic | collected 2017-05-23 | depth 30m m
AACCCTGACACCAACACCGGTCCCTTCAACACGGCCCAGACAATCTCTCCCCTGGGCAATGACGCAGCTGCACCGCAGACAAGCCTTGTTGCCTCAAGCGTGAAACTCTGCGTCACCGGCACCGCCGCTGCGTCTTGCACGGGCACAACCTTGACAATTGCCAACCAGGGGACCTACAGCGTCAACACCACCACTGGCGTCGTGACCTTCACGCCACTCTCAACGTTTACTGGGACCGCCACACCAATTGAATACGTGGTCGCTGACGCACTGGGCCAAAGCGCTACGTCCACCATCACCCCAACAGTCACCGCCCCAGCTCCACCGACCGCTACGGGCCAGTCAAAAGTGGTGGCTTCGATGGGGAGTGGAGCGTTCAGCGCAATTACCGGGCCTGGGGGACTGGCGACTCCTGGCACGGCTGCGATTGCTTCAGTGGCCCTGTGTGACGTCAACCAAAGCGTTCCCAACTGCTCGGCAACAAGTGTTATTACGACAGATGGTGTTTATACGCTGGATACAACGACAGGAGTGGTGAGCTACACAAACACTGATGGAACAGCGGGAACAAAGACTGGTGTCGTCTATCAAGTCAAGGATGCATTCGGACAGAGTGCCTCGGCGACCCTGGTTCCTATTGTTCCTCCGCTTCCAGTAGCCAATCCTGTCTTCTCCGCCGGCGCACAAGGTGTTGTCCAGACCTTGTCGCCTCTGGGATATGTCGCACCGGGACTTCCAGCGGATCCAATCGTCTCGAGTTCACTCAAGCTCTGCAGCGCTTCAGAAACTCCCAAGAACTGCACGTCAACAACAGTGACGAACGCAGATGGTACGTTTGCGATTCAACCAGATGGAACAGTGACCTTTACGCCAAGTGACCCGAACTTCTCGGGGGCAGTCACTCCTGTTCCGTACGTGATTGCTGATTCATTAGGTCAAAAAGCATCTTCAACCTTGAACATCGTGGTTCTCCCCCCACCGGCTCCTATGGCCATGACGATGAAGGGTACTTCTGCCTTCCGTCAAAGCGTCACGCTCTCGCCGTTAATGAGCAGTTCACCCGGAACTGCCCCTGCTCCGATCACGTCAGGCACACAGACCATCACCACAGGGACACCAACGATTGATCCGACATCTATCAAACTCTGCACGCAGAGTCAGGCAGCTCCAAACTGCACTGCGACGACTGTGACCACGGTTGACGGGACCTACGTGTTGGATCCCGCGACCGGACAAGTTGTCTTCACCCCAAACCCTGGGTTTACAGGCACGGTCACTGCCCCGGTGACCTACCAAGTCTCAAATACCTATACACAGACAACAGTCGACACCGGCCCAGCGACGCCCACAACAACCACCGTGACGCTGCATCAGACCGTCACGGCTCTCCTTATGCCAACGATCAATCCACCCGTACCTCCAACGGCTCAGCCGGACACCTCAACGGGTTTGCAAGGGGCCATACAGATCATCAAGGTGCTTGCTAACGACGCAGCGTCTACCGGCCTGACACTCCAGGCTTCCTCAATCCGACTCTGTGGATCGAGTGAGACCGTGCCGAACTGCACACTGACGACTTTGGTGACGGTCGATGGAACCTATGTTGCTAATACTGATGGCACGGTGACCTTTACGCCAAGAGCTGAGTTCCTCGGAACGGTAACCGCGCCACCGACCTACATCGTCACCGATTCACTGGGTCAAAAAACCTCAAGCACGATCACGCCAAGTGTGACCCCTGCACCAGCGCACGTCGACCCTCCTCTAAGCACAACGCTTTCAGACCCAGCCCCCGTGACGCCAGTGCATCTCGCTATGCTCGCAGCGACGGGATCAAACATTAACTGGATGGCCTATGCAGTCATGTTGTCATTCTCGATTGGTGGCGCGCTGCTTGTAGGAGCTGCGGCCAAGCGCAAGCACCGTTCTTCTAAAAACTAAGTAGTTTGATCAGGGGTCCGAATGACTGCTTCGGTACCTTCAATCGCCAAATCCAGCCACTCTTCGTTTTGATTCAATTCCGGCTGGATCTCGGTGAGGATTCTGCCAAAAGTCATGCCTTGGTACCAAATGGATGACACGGCTGGGTCAATATCTTCTCGGACAAATCCTTGTTGTTGGGCGTCTCTGATAACCACGGCGAATTGATCAATAATCTCGCGCTGGGATGCCACAATCGCGGTGAGGAGTTCTGGACGATGGAGCCCTGCCCCGAGAACTTCGACTCGATTCCAGCGCCATTTAACAAACTCTTCGTTCTGAGAGTTCACGGCAAGATTCAGTTTCAGAAATGCAGGAAAATCATTCGGTGTCACCGTAGCAGTGAGATCAAAAGCGACCTGATGAGAACGTTGCATGAAACGTGCTGCATTCGCGGCAACGAGCAGTCCTTCTCGGTTCCCAAAGAAGTGGTAGATAGACGTGACGGACGTTCCGGTCCCTTCGAGAACCCTGGGGAGTCGCACCGCCTCTTCTCCCTCGGTTTCGAGAATCTCGATCGTGTTCTCGATCAAAGCCTTGGCGGTTGGGTGGTCAGAGACTTTTCGTGGCCCCTCGGCAGGACTGGGAACGAAGAGTCGGGGTAGTTCTGGTGCGGGGCTCTCCCACGAAGGCGACCACTCGAGAGGTTCATGATCAAGCGTGAGGGGCTGGAGGGTTGCGAGGATTGCACATTTATCCCAGGTGGACGCAGCTGGAGAGAAGGTGGGATCGATCTCCATGAGGAGGCGTCCGGCGTGCATTCCAGTGAGCCATGCGACGTAACTCTCGATATTGAGGTCTTGGCGGATCAAACCTCGACGTTGAAGCCCAGAGATAATTGAGGAGAGGAAGTCGAATGACTCTTTTTCGCGTGGGGTGACGATATCGAGAAGTTCTGGATCTGTGAGAGCAAAACCAAGAACCTCAATACGCTGGCGACTGCTTTGTCGAACGAATGGATGGTGCGCGATTTGAAGGATGAGCATTGCCCCGAGGTCTAAGACTTCTTCCGTTGTTGTGCACTGGAGTGCTGCTTCAGCAAAGGGGGCGAGATTTTTGTGGTTTGCTTCAGCAGACCAGACGAATCTCTCAGTATTGGCTTCTCGTAGCAACCCTTCACGACTTCCAAAGTGGTGATAGAGCGAGGAAAACGAAGAGTTCGACTGCTCAATGACGTGGGAGATGCGAAAGCCGCCTTGACCCTGTTCATTCAGTTCTTGAATGGCAACCTGCAAAATCGCTTGCTTGGTGGGGTGTATTTCTTCTTGAACCGGATCCATTTCATAGTGTCTCATGAAGGGTGGGCCGATCAGGACAGAGCTCCACACGCCTGAGAAGCCCTTTGAGCACTTGTGCGTGGCTGATTAGTGGAGAAATGTTATGATTATAAGTAATATCCACTTCTTGAGATACGCAGGCGGGGACGCGCTGGAGGGCCATGAGGACAAGCGACAGATGGCGAAGCCTTGTGGCTCGAGTGGTTTCGAAGGGACGGCTGCTGGGCTGTGTTGGGATCATCGTTGTGGGCTCCCTGATGGGCCCAGGTATCGCACATGCTGGAGCTGTTCACACTGCAGTGATCAGTGGAGAACGCCAAGACCACAGTGTGCATCGAGGTCTCGCTGGCAGTGTCATCGAGGGAGATGCATTGACCAAGGGGATGGCAATTGCTCAACCAACAAAAGCGCTTCTTGCGAGCAGCTCATTGAACTCATCTGGCCTCAACGTGAAGCGTCTTGAGGTGTTAGGACTCGTTCTGTTCATCGTGGGGTGTGCGGTGGCGGTCTTTCGACGGCGGAAACGCTCTGACGGCTGGTAAGCAGAAGCTCTTCGGTTCTCAAGTTCAGGACAAGTCAGTTGTTTTCTCATCTGAGTAGATTCCCTTCCTCGGTGAGCGAGTAGAGAACTCGAGGCAGCAAAGGTCCGCTGTTTCCTTGGAATTGGCCGCTGTCTCAGGGGGTGTGTAGAGTCGAACATATGTTCGCTTTTTCACCAGAGTCACGGCCGTTTCGACAGCGCCCAGCCGTCCCAGCGGGACTCCGCCAGAAGGTCGCACCTCTTATCGCAGCCTCTGCACGCACCCTTCCGGTGGACCCCGCCCTCTCAGGGATGCTCCCGGGGAAGTCTTTGCAGCGAGGGACAGTGACTCTCGTTGCGGGCAGAAGCGGGTTCGGGGCCACGTCACTTGGCATCGCACTCCTCGCCCATGCGTCATCAAATGGTCATTGGTGTGGAGTCGTGGGACTTCGCCATCCTGGGGTTCTCGCGATGAAGGAGTTAGGTCTCGATGTTGATCGAGTGATCTTTGTTCCAGAACCTGATGACAAGTGGGCCGAGGCCGCCGCGGAGTTGTTTGATGGCGTTGACCTTCTTTTGGTGGCTCCTCCACACCGAGTCCCTCATGGCACAGCACGACAACTTATCGCTCGAGCAAAAGAGCGCCATGTCGTCATGCTTGTCGTCCTTGAACACGCCGAGCACTGGCCGATTGTCCCCGAGTTCACACTTTCTTTGGTCTCGTCCTCCTGGCAAGGAGTAGGTCGAGGAGATGGTCGTCTTGCTGCTCGACGAGTTGGGGTCGTTGGCCAAGGACGCCGTGGGGCATCTCACGCACGCCAGAGCACACTGTGGCTTCCTTCGCTCAGTGGAGCGGTGGGTCTCATCGAAGAGCAGGCGAGCTAGTGGAACGACTCGTTGTTCTTTGGTGTCCCGGCTTGTCAAGGGAAGGGCCTCGATCCGAAGAAGCGAGGGCCTTCGCAGAGGTACTCGATCTCCTGCGCGAGCGATGCCCTTTTGTTGAGCCAGTGCGTCTTGGGCTCGCTGCACTTCCGGCTCGAGCGCCGAGTCGGTTCTTCGGCGGCGAAGAGGCGTTTCTTTCATTGCTGCGAGACGACCTGGAGATGTTTGGTCACCGCCATGCAACCCCGTTGCTCTTTGGTATCGCTGATGGCCTTTTTGCGAGTGTCCTCGCGGCTCGATCCGAGAGCATTGTGCAAAGTGGTGAAACGAAAGAGTTTCTCTCTGGATTTTCTATTGCCACGTTGCGTCGACCAGAACTCGCCGGGATCTGTCAGCGATTGGGCCTTTCAACCCTTGGCCGCTTTGCAGGCTTGCCTCCAGAGCGAGTCCTTGAACGCTTTGGACTTGACGGGGCGCACTGTCAGCGAGTCGCTCGTGGCCAAGAGGGTGAACTTCTCGGGATTCGTGATCGAGCAATTCTGCAGCGATTGGCCGGACTCGATGAGCCACCACCACCGATGGCTGAAGCGACGTTCTTTGGTGGAACTTCACACGCGGATCAACGAGCGACTCGAGCCGCTATTCGACTGCAACGTCGACTTGGGCCGAGTGCCGTGCAGTTCGCTCGCTCTAGCTATGGCCACGATCCTTTTGAGCGAGCCACACTGGTGCCCTTTGGAAGCAGCACGCACGAAGAGGGTGGCGTGAGAGAGCGAAGTGCCCCGTGGCCTGGGCAACTCCCTGCACCTTCGCCCACGATCACGTTCTCAACACCACCCTCTGTTCGCTTGCACGACGTCGTGGGTGCGCCAATTGGCGTCAGTGCTCGAGGCCTCTTGAGTGGGGATCCTTCGACGTGCATGGTTGAAGGAGAAGGTCGAGCACAAGAGATCGTGGCATGGGCTGGACCGTGGCCACTCGCGACGAGATGGTGGGACGTTCGCCGCTTTCGAGTCCGCCTCCAGGTCCTGACCGAGAACGGGCTCGGACTGTTACTCGCTTCAGAGCAAGGGCGTTGGTGTCTTCTTGGGAGATACGACTGATGGGAGGCTACGCGGAACTCCACTGTCATTCAGGATTTAGTTTTCTCGACGGGGCCTCTGAGCCAGAAGAGCTTGTCCAAGAAGCTGCACGGCTTGGCCTGAGCGCACTTGCACTCACGGACCACCACGGTTTCTATGGCGTGGTTCGTTTTGCCACTGCGGCACGAACCCTTGGTCTCCCGACCATCTTTGGCACTGAGATCACCCTTGGGGGCGCACACCCTCGAACTGGGGTACCTGATCCAGAAGGTGAGCACCTCGTGATCTTGGCAAAGAGCCCGCAAGGCTACGCACGACTTTCTCGGGTGTTGGCAGAAGCGCACTTGCGAGGAGGAGTCAAAGGAGAACCTCAATTTGAATTGAGTGAGTTAGCAGTTGCTCACGGCGATGAGTGGTGGGTCTTAACAGGGTGTCGTAAAGGGCCGGTTGCAAAAGCGTGGAGGGACGCGGGCCCGAGTGCGGCTCGGCGTCGGTTAGATGAACTCACCCTTGCCTTTGGGCGAGACAATGTGGCCGTTGAAATCTGGGACCATGGCGACCCGCTCGACAGCGCTCGCAATGATGCGCTCGCGCTACTTGCCGCAGCGACGGAGACGGCGCTGGTTGCGACAAACAATGTCCACTACGCCACACAAAAAGCCTTTCCTTTAGCCACTGCACTGGCGGCGACTCGAGCTCGAGCGTCTCTCGAAGAGATGCAAGGGTGGCTCCCACCGACGCCGGCGGCGTGTCTTCGAAGCCCAGAAGAACAACATCGTCGATTTCGCCGCTGGCCTGGGGCGGTGGAGCGAGCGGCCGAGATAGGGATTGCGTCGGCCTTTGACCTGCGACTTGTTGGACCAAAGTTGCCAGACTTCCCCTGTCCAGACGGGATGGATGAACAGGCCTGGCTTCGAGAACTCGTCGAGCGAGGAGCGACGCATCGCTATGGGCCTCGAGATTCAGAGCGAGTTCCAGGTGCGTGGGCGCAGATTGACTACGAACTCAGCGTGATTGGACTCTTGGGTTTTGCCGGGTACTTTTTGATCGTCCATGACATCACGGAGTTCTGTGCAAAGAACAACATCTACTGCCAAGGTCGTGGTTCTGCGGCGAACTCAGCGGTGTGTTACTCCCTGGGTATTACAAACGCTGATGCAGTGGCACTCGGTCTGCTCTTTGAACGCTTTCTCTCTGCAGCTCGAGATGGACCACCCGACATTGATGTCGACATCGAGTCTGGTCGTCGAGAAGAGGTTATTCAATACGTCTATCGCCGCTATGGCCGACATCATGCAGCACAAGTGGCCAACGTCATTACGTATCGACCACGATCCGCTCTTCGAGATATGGCAAAAGCATTTGATGTCGACGTCGATCGACATCAGCTAGAGACTATTCCTCCACTTGTCGCGCAACTCTCCGAAGAGATCCTTCATCGACCCCGTCACTTAGGGATTCACTCGTGTGGCATGGTGCTCTGCGATCGTCCCGTTATCGAGGTCTGTCCCGTTGAGTGGGGGAGGATGCCCGGAAGAAGTGTGTTGCAGTGGGACAAAGAAGACTGCGCTTCTATTGGCTTGGTCAAGTTTGATCTCTTAGGGCTCGGCATGCTCGAAGCCCTCCATCGCATGGTGGATCTCGTCCATGAGCATGAGAGAGTCACGATTGATCTGAGTCAACTCCCTCAAGAAGACGCCGTCTATGACATGTTCTGTGCGGCGGACACCCTTGGAGTATTCCAAGTCGAGAGTCGAGCACAGATGGGGACGCTGCCTCGAGTGGAGCCGCGATGTTTCTACGACCTCGTTATTGAAGTCGCACTTATTCGCCCAGGCCCGATTCAAGGCCATGCGGTCAATCCCTACATCCGTCGTCGCCGAGGAGAAGAGCCGGTGACGTATCTCCACCCACTCTTAGAGCCAATTCTGAAACGAACCCTTGGGGTGCCCTTGTTTCAAGAACAACTCATGGAGATGGCGGTGGCGATCGCCGGCTTTAGCGCTACCGACGCCGATGAGTTACGCCAAGCGATGGCATCAAAGCGATCTGAAGCACGCATGGATGCCATGAAGGAGCGCCTCTTCCGGGGGATGAAGGCCAAGGGGGTCAGTGACGATTCGGCAGAGAAGGTCTACGCAGCACTGGCAGCATTTGCAAACTTTGGCTTCCCTGAGTCCCATTCGGTTTCTTTTGCGCATCTTGTCTACTGCTCAACGTGGATGAAGTGTTTTCACCCCGCAGCGTTTTATGCAGGGCTCTTGAACTCTCAGCCAATGGGCTTCTGGTCGCCACAGAGTCTGCTCGCTGATGCCGAGCGCCATGGGGTGGAGTCTCGACGCCCCGACGTACAGTGCTCTGGTGCAGAGACCACCTTGGAGCCTGGTCGTGACGCCTTGGCGCTGCGGCTCGGCCTTGGAACAGTTCGAGGGGTTGGGCGAGAGGCTGCACAACGAATCGCTCACGGCGCACCGTGGAAAGACCAAGAAGACCTTGTCCGCCGAGGAGAGATCACACGCGCTCAACTCGAAGCACTCTCCGTTGGGGGAGCGCTGGACTCTTTTCATCTCCACCGGCGAGAGCTGCTCTGGACCGCCGGTGCCGCAGCGCAAGCAACGCCCGATCGCCTCGAAGGAATTGTCACGGGGCTGCATCCCCCCGTGCTCGAAGAAGCCAGCGCATTTGAAGCGGTGAGCGACGATCTCTGGGCCTTAGGGCTAACTCCTGATGCAACGGCGCTCTCGCTGATGCGCCCAGAGTTAGATCGCCGTGGGGTGGTGCGAGCCAGTGACCTGGTCCATCACACAGAGAGCAAAGTCATGGTGGCAGGAGCGGTGACGCATCGACAACATCCAGAGAGTGCGTATGGAGCAGTGTTCTTAAACCTCGAAGATGAGACGGGCCATAGCAACATTGTCTTTTCAAAAGGGGCGTGGGAGCGGTGGCGGAGCGTGGCTCGTCATCAACCAGCACTCATTATTCGAGGCCGCCTTGAACGAGCCCAAGGAGTGATCAATATTGTGGCTGAACGGGTCGAGCCTCTCTTGAGTAATGTCCCAGTTCCTGGTTCACGTGATTTTCGCTAGTGGTCAGGCTTGCATCGTGTGAAGAGTAAATTAAGAGGGGTGAAGCGACTCGTTCGCCGCACTGACGAGATCCGTAGCCCACTCAAGGCCCTTTGACGCTCGAGCATGGGAAACGTCACCCGAATGGTACTGCGCATCATTTTTAAGAGCGAGAAGACGTTGGAATCTCTGTGCTTGGCTCTTTCCGATCAGGCCCGCAGACTGAAGCTCCGCGATTGCTGATCGATGGTCATCAGACTTTCTCGTTCGTCCCATTGACATGAGACAGATTGCATCTTTCGCGTTAATTCCTGCAAGAACTGCGTTCGACGCCGCTGCATTTGTTTTCCCAGAGGCAAGCGCGAGAGCGGCCATACTGAGGAACTCCTCGGCTTTTGAACAGTGTGCGGACGCTTCCTTGGGGACGTTCATATGGCACTTTCGAACAAATCTTCGGATGGACGCAGGGAGATCTTCACGCCATCTTGCAGAATTTCCTCAAACACCCGCTCGCCATTTGTTCGAAGTTTAGAAAACTCTGAGACCGTGTACTGGAGAATTGATGCATGATTCCCAGACCATCCAAGTACATCTTCACTCAAGAGATGGAGTTGGCTATTCCATGTTTCATCATCACTATCGATTCCGTCTGATCGAATAATTGCTATGTCAATATCACTTTTTGTCGATCCATCACCTCGGGCAGCAGATCCAAATACCCATACCTCTTGTGGTTTGATTTTCCATAAAGAAATAGAATTACCGATCGCTTGAAAGAGCCGACGTCGAAGATGTGACAAAACAACGATGGCATTCGCAGCGAGGTGTTTTCGATTTAATCGATAGAGTTTTGCCGGTGGAGCATCTTGGCAGAGGGCGATTCCTGAATCGACCAACTCGGTCAGGATATTGTTCGTTCCTTTTTGGCTGAGGCCACCCTGCGTCAGTTCAGAGATTCGACGACCGCTCAGGCCTTCATCGGTCCGCGCGAGGACCGCTAAGACCGCCCCGTGTCCATTGGGCATCACGCTTGCTATCGGTCGGGAGAGGTCCATCGACTCGCTCTTTCTATTAGTAAAATACTACTCAGTTGAGTACTATACTACTAGATGTCGATGAGTGGCTGACGCCGAGCTTTCCGTTAGCGAACTAAACCTTTGCCCGTAATTAAGGGGAGATCAAGGGCGGTGACCAAGCCAGGTGCGGCGTCGATCACCGCTGGGATTGCGTTGACCAGTCGCATAGCAGTGGCCTTGAGTCCAGCGGTGTTGTGGTCGCCATCGGTGCCGAGGAGTTGAAGATCCACGGTGTAGTTGGGCTCACCTGAGACTTTGACTCGATAGCAACCCGCTCCTGCGGGCTGTGGCCACTCAGGGGCAAGATCATCGTGAAGTCGGGTGACATGCTCAAGCACCACTGCGGTGCGTCCCTTGTAGATTCCACGAATTTCAAAGTGGAGACCGGCAACGGTCCCTTTCGAGACCACACCCGCGTCAGTTTGAATATCAAACGGAGCAGGGACTTGTTCGTACCACTCGTCAATACGTTCGAGTTCAATCCCAAGACCTGCAGCGAGTTGAGCAACCACTGAGCCCCACGCCAAGGTTGGAACACCCGGCTGGAGAAGGAAGGGAACCTCGTCCATAGGTTTTCCAAAGCCCATGATGTCGAAAAGGACTTCGCCTTGGTTGTAGGTCGAATAGTTGAGAATCTCGTAGCATCGGACTTCGTCAATCCACTCTGAGATCCCAGTGATCACTAAGGGCAACTGGTCATTTCCGAATCCTGGGTCGATGCCATTGACAAAAATCGACGCCCCACCCTCTTTTGCCGCTGCAATGACGGGATCAGCTAACCCGTCAGCAACGCCATAGGGATACTGCATAAACACAGGCGATGACGAGACGACGTTGATGCCGGCTCGAAGAAATGACGAGAGGTCAGCGAGTGCTTCCACGAGCCGTGTGTCGGCCCAGGCCGTGTGGACGATGCAGTCAGGCTTCAGTGCGAGGAGTTCTTCAGCGTTGTTTGAGCCAAGAACGCCAAGGTCTCGGCCTAATCCCGCCAATTGGCCGACGTCTTTGCCGACCTTGTCAGGATTCGACACAAAACATCCAACAAGTTCAACTGCGGGGTTTGCATCAATACCAGCAATGGCATGGACGCCTACATTCCCGGTACTCCACTGCACAACTCGATACGCCACTGTTCTCTCCTTTGGTTCGATACGTAACTTCGTGTCTAGAGGTCTGCGAGTCCGAAGTCGAGGTTCGGGGCATCAATGCCACCGTCCACTTCGAGAACTTTCCCGGTCATGTAGCTTCCGGCCTTTGACGCAAGGTAGATAACCGCGGTTGAAATATCTTCAATGTCTCCGATGCGCCCCAGTGTCGTCATCTCTTCCATTGTCTCTTTCAACTCTGGGGTCGAGGTCACGATGTCGAGTGCTGACGTTGCGGTCGACCCGACCGCAATTGCGTTGACTCTAATTCGAGGCGCCAGGTCCTTCGATGCCAGTTTTGTGTAGTGCGAGAGCGCAGCTTTGACGGTGCCGTAGGCAATGTAGCCACGACCAGCAACCCGACCAATGACCGAAGAGATGTTGACAATCGCCCCACCATCAGTCTCAAGCATCGTAGGCACCGATGCTCGAACAAGGGCATGAGCGGTAGCGACGTTGAAGTGGAATGCCTCCTCGAGGTATCGAGGCGACGTGTCAAGAAGCGGGAGCGGCATTGTCCCTCCAACGTTGTTGACCAAAATGTCTATTCTTCCCAACTCCTTGGCGGCGGTCTCTGCAAGACCTGCAACTTGATCAAGATCTGAAAGATCGCAGGCCACCGTGACGGCTTTTGAGCCGAGTGCTTCGACTTGGCTTGCAACGTCATCGAGCTGTGACTGTGTTCGTGCGGCTAGGAGAACATTCGCGCCGCACTCTGCCAGGGCGAGGGCGCTGCCTGCGCCAATCCCTCGTCCAGCGCCAGTAACGATCGCGACTTGGCCATCGAGTCGAAAGCGGTCAAGAATCACGGGTTCCTCCAATGGTGGGTGTCGTAGCGCTTGAAGAATAGCCCCAAAGTGAGAACCAGTTCGATGGACCAGGGGGCTCTACGATCAAGAGGGGGATATCTTCAAGGTAAAGGTGGATCGATGGCGAAGAGAGAGCAGACGCAGCCATTCAAAGTCTTCGTTCTTGCCCGAAAAGGCCACGCAACCCTCAAGGAAGCTCTATGAGTGATCACTCTGTTGAGACTGCCGATAAAGACTTTCGAGAAGATCGCTGGCCGGCATCTCTGGCGCTCCTTGTCTGTATCGGGCTCTACATATTGCTTCCTGCGTCGCTCACGATTCGTCCATGGTGGCTGATCCCTGTCATTGAGATCATCCCTCTCATTACGCTCAGTATTACGCATCGCCACCGTCACCCTGGAGAGCCAGTGTGGACTCGCACGGTGACGATTGCCATGATCATCGTCATCACCCTGTCAAATATTTGGTCAGTGTATTTCCTTGTCCATCATCTTTTGTATTCGACAGGACAAGCCACCGTCGGGCGGCAACTGATTTTTAACGCCGTCATTATTTGGACAACCAACGTCATTATCTTTGGACTCTGGTTCTGGGAGTTAGATCGAGGTGGCCCCGGAGTTCGGGGGACCTCAGGACAGAGTGCTCCTGACTTTCAGTTTCCCCAAATGGAGAATCCCAAACTCGCCCAAGCCAATTGGCGACCGAGATACCTCGACTATCTCTATGTCTCGATGACGAACTCGGCGGCGTTTAGTCCAACGGACGCGATGCCGCTGACTCGACGGGCGAAGGCGCTTATGGCGCTTGCGTCACTAATCTCAATTGTGACGCTGCTCGTCGTTGCGTCACGAGCGATCAATATTCTCAAATAAGTCTTAGAACTCTTGTTGAAGATGCGATGAGAGGTCGCCCATCAGATCGATGATGACGTGCATGTCGGTGAGCCGCCATGAACCATCGACAAATTCAAAACGATCGTGGTAGCGCCCGGCGATGACTGGTTGAAGTGCGAATTCCCCATGAACAGCGTGGAGCACCGTGTAGTAACTCTTTGAAGTCGCGTGGACAACGTCATCACTGATCTCGACGATGACGTTGGTCATCACGTGTTTCGTTTTTGGTGTTCCGTCATCAAAGCGCCGAGTTGTCGAGGTATAAAGCGCTTCGATCGCAGCAGGACCGGTCAACGCCGAGTCGTAGCCTTCAAACGTGAGCGTGGCATGACTGAGTAGTTCAGCCACGCCCGCAAAGTCTCCCGCATCAATTCTCTCGGCGTAGGTGAAGATAATGTCGGTGATCTCATCTCGAGCGCTCATGGATGAAGACTACGCAACATCAGCTAGCCGCCGAGGAGGCTGGCTAATTTGTCGCCTACCCATGAAGGTTTCCCTCGTCGTTGTTCAGACGCGTCAGAAAAGCCGGCTGCTTTGATCCCCGCATTGACGCCAATCCACCGGAACGGTTCAGGCTCCCATGCCGGCGAGTGGTGATTCACCCAGGGGAGCCGAGTGAGTGCAGAGTCATTGTCAAGAATCAGATCAGCCAGTGTGCGTCCGGCAAGATTCGAAGTAGTCACACCGTCACCGACGTAGCCACCAGCTGCAGCCATCCCAGTGGTTTTGTCAAAGGTCACCGAGCTATACCAATCTCGAGGAATTCCCAACGGGCCGCCCCACTGGTGCGTGATGGCAACGTTTGAAAGCTGGGGGAACAGATCAAGCAGAGTTGTACGCAGAGTCGCAAATACTTTTTGGTTCTGGTTGTACGAAGATTTAATAGTGGATCCGAAGTGATACGGCGCTCCTCTTCCACCAAAGGCGATCCTGCCGTCATGGGTTCGCTGTCCATAGATCACCATGTGTCGATGATCGGCGAAGGTCTCTCGATTCTGAAGCCCAATCTCAGACCACTGTTCTTGGGAGAGCGGCTCGGTGGCGATCATGAGCGAGTAGACCGGGATCACGGCCTTGCGAGACTCTTGAAACTGGCTCGTCCACCCTTCGGTCGCTCGCACCACAACGTCAGCGCGCACTGTCCCATTCTCCGTCACGACACAGGGGCGAGAATGAGCAGTTCCTGGGTGCAGTGAGCGTGCAGTGGTCTGTTCGTAGATCACAACCCCTTTGCGCTCGAGAGAATCGCTGAGTCCTCGCACCAGCTTGGCTGGCTGAAGAGACGCACAGTGAGGGGTATAGGTCCCGCCCATCACGTTGCGTGCCTGAATGATGTTTGCAGCGTCCTTGGCGTCGAGCCAATGGACGGTGTCCTCGCCGAATCCCAAAGAGCGAGCCTCCAGGATCTCGTCATGAGATCGGCTCACTTGGGCATCGTTGCGAGCCATGACAATGCTGCCGCCTTGCGCAAAGTGACACTCAATGCCGTCTTCGTGAGTGGCGCGCTCAATGGCACCGATGGACTCATTCATTGCTTGTCGCATGGCGTGAGCTTGGGCCGCGCCGGATTCTCGAGCAATCTTTGCGTCCGACGCTGCGAACAATGCAGAAGCCCAGCCGCCATTCCTCCCTGACGCTCCAAAACCACAGACTTCTTTTTCAATGATGGCGATCCGAAGGTCTCTATCAATTTCTTTTAATGAACGGGCCGTCCAGAGCCCCGTGAAGCCACCTCCGACAATGGCGATGTCAACATCGAGGTCACCATTGAGGCTTGCGCGTGGCGTGGGTTCGCCAAGTTCGTCCCACCAGAGCGAGAGATCACGAATAGAACGTGCCATGGTTCCCTAGATTTTCGTGAGTCCGTGTTCGAGAACCTCTCTGAGTGTTTCTACGATGAACTCAATCTCCACTTCCGTGCTGATCAGCGGGGGAGCAAGTTGGACCACCGGGTCACCCCGATCGTCAGCTCGACAGATCAAGCCTTTTTCGAAAAGCGCTCCTGAGAGGTAACCGCGCAAGAGACGTTCTGCTTCGTCATCATTGAAGGTCTCTCTCGTGTCTCGATCTTTGACGAGTTCAATCCCGTAGAAGAAGCCTTCTCCTCGAATTTCCCCAACGATTGGCAAGTCCGTCAGCGTTTCAAGTGCAGAACGAAACACTGGAGCGAGGCGATTGACGTGACCAAGAATGTCTTCGTCTTCGAAGGCCTTGATGTTGGCTAATGCCACTGCACAACTCACCGGGTGACCGGCAAAGGTAAACCCGTGCAAGAAACTCGTGTCAGCGCTCAAGAAAGGCTCCATGATGGCGTCTCGAACGATCATGGCACCAAGCGGGGCATAGGCACTCGTGATGCCCTTGGCGCAGGTGATGATGTCAGGCACGTAGTCGTACTTGTTGGCACCAAACCACTCACCAAGGCGTCCAAATGCGCAGATGGTGTCATCAGAGACCATCAAGACGCCGTACTTGGTGCAGATCTCTCGGACTCGCTTGAGATAGCCAGGAGGAGGAGGGAAACACCCTCCAGAGTTTTGAACTGGCTCCACGAAGACAGCGGCCACGGTGTCTGGGTCTTCTCTCAAGATGGCGCGCTCAATCTCATCAGAGGCCCACTTGGAGAATGCATGAATATCATCGCCATGTTCTTCGGCGCGATAGAAGTTTGTATTTGGGACTTTGATCGCTCCAGGGACCAGTGGTTCAAACGGCATCCGCATGCCAGGAATTGAGGTGATGGAAAGTGCACCCAATGTTGTCCCGTGATAGGCGATATTCCTGCTGATTACTTTGTAGCGGCCGTGGTTTCCGTGGAGACGGTGATATTGGCGCGCCAACTTCCAGGCACTTTCGACAGCTTCACCACCACCAGTCGTGAAGAAGACTCGGTTGAGGTCTCCCGGTGCAAGGGTCGAGAGTTTCTCGGCGAGGTTGATGGCTGTTGGATGGGCATAGGTCCAGAGTGGGAAGAACTCAAGCGTCTTGGCTTGCTGGGCTCCCGCATCAGCGAGGTCAGGGCGACCATGGCCGAGTTGTGAGGTGAAGAGGCCTGAGAGTCCGTCCATGTAGCGCTTGCCTCGGATGTCGTAGACGTAGCAGCCTTCGCCTTTGACCATGATGGGGATCTCTTTGGTCTCCGAGTATGCCCCCATGCGAGAAAAGTGCAGCCACAAGTGCCGGCGGGCCTTTTCTGCGAGTTCGTGCGCTTCGTCATTCAGCGCGGTGACGCCATCGGCGAGTTGGTCGTGATTGTCTATTGTCATCGTGTCCCCCATGAATAGGTTTGCTTCGCTAATTTGAGATAAAGAAATGTTTCAACTTGCCTGACGCCCTCGACAGCGCGGATTTGATCATTCAGAACGTGGACCAGATGGTCATCGTCTTCAGTGATGAGTTCAACAAGAATGTCAAAACTCCCGGCACATAAAACAACGTAGATAGCTTCATCAATGGCAGCAATTTCATCAGCGACGCTGCGAACGTCACCTTGCACTTTGATGCCAAGCATTGCTTCTCGGTGAAAGCCCAACTGCAGAGGATCAGTTACTGCAACGATGTCTAAAGCGCCAGCATCGCGAAGTCGTTGGACTCGTCGTCGAACTGCAGCTTCAGACAGCCCCACGTCCTCAGCGATGGATCCATAGGCTCGTCGGCCGTCGCTTTGAAGTGCTTCAATAATGCGGCGATCGGCATCATCAAGCGATACCGGTGCTCGAGGAGCAGCATCAATCTTGGTGATCTGCGTGGCCCTCGCCGCACGTGCCATTTTTGCTCTCTTTCCCCACTCGAAGACCTCAATACGGCCCTCTTCGATAGTCTAAACCCTTTTTTGCGACTAGATCCGTCATTTTTGGACAGTTTCATCCGTAAATCGTCATCCGCTCTTGCAAAGGGCAAGTCTTTCTGCGATTGTTGAGCAACGCAGTGACCACTTGAAGGGGACGTAGTTCTCCTTCACGAAGAACAAGAGGGGGTACGTCATGGGGCGCCTGAATAACTTTATTGACGGTGAGTCAAAGCCAGCCAGTGGAACAGGGACTGCAGAACTCATCGATCCCTCAAGTGGCGAGGCATTCTTAGAAGTTCCGATCTCTGACCAACGCGACATCGATGCGGCGATGAATGCAGCAGCGGGCGCATTCACCTCTTGGAAGCGCACCACACCTTCTGAGCGATCACTCACCCTTTTTCGGATCGCAGACGCCTTGGAGGCTCACGCTGAAGAACTCGTCGCCATCGAGTCAGAGAATACGGGAAAGCCAGTGGCGCTCACGATGTCCGAGGAGATCCCTCCGATGTGCGATCAAATTCGCTTCTTTGCTGGAGCGGCGCGTGTCTTGGAAGGAAAATCTGCGGGAGAGTACTTAGAAGGTCACACTTCAATGATTCGGCGAGAACCAATCGGCGTGTGTGCCGCAGTCACTCCCTGGAACTATCCAATGATGATGGCGGTCTGGAAATGGGCTCCGGCGTTAGCTGCAGGGAACACCATGGTCTTGAAACCCTCTGACACGACACCCGCGTCAACGGTTCGGATGGCCGAGATTATGGCGGAGTTCCTCCCCGCTGGCGTTTTTAATGTTGTCGTCGGCGATAGGGATACGGGACGCATGCTGGTAGAGCACAACACGCCAGCCATGGTTTCAATCACCGGGTCGGTGCGTGCAGGGATGGAAGTTGCTGCCTCAGCCGCACCATCACTTAAAAAAGTTCACTTAGAACTCGGTGGAAAAGCTCCAGTCATTGTGTTTGACGACGCAGACATAGAAGCTGCCGCTGAAGGAATTGCCGGAGCGGGTTACTTCAATGCCGGCCAAGACTGCACCGCGGCGACCAGAGTGTTGGCTGGTCCAAATATCCATGACGATTTTGTGGCGGCGTTAACAGAAGCAGCCAAGGGGACTGTTGTTGGGGGAACCGATAACCCAGACGCTGACTTTGGCCCGGTCAATAACGCCAGTCAACTTGCTCGGCTGCAAGGGTTCTTTGATCGCAAGCCAAGCAACGCAAGCGTGCAGACGGGTGGATCGCAAGTGGGGGATCGCGGGTATCTCTTTGCTCCCAGCGTTGTCTCGGGTCTCGTACAGTCAGACGAGATGATTCAAAGCGAAATCTTCGGACCTGTTGTGACAGTGCAGCGCTTCAGCGATGAGGCTCAAGCCATCGAGTGGGCGAACGGCGTTGACTACGGTCTGGCGTCAAGCGTCTGGACGAAAGACCATGGAAGGGCCATGCGTTTTGCTCGCGACCTTGACTTTGGGTGTGTGTGGATCAATACGCACATCCCCATCGTTGCCGAGATGCCTCACGGTGGATTTAAACATTCTGGGTACGGAAAAGACCTATCAATGTATGGGTTTGAGGACTACACCCGCATTAAGCATGTTATGAGCAACATTGAAGCCTAGGGTTTGACAACGCCAGTTTATTGAGAGGGGACAATAGATGTCGATACAAGAGGTAGAAGGTCCGTTCGGGGCTCCAGTTCCAGCCAGTGAGGAAGGTGCCCAGCTCGCCGCAGATGAGTTGAACCTTTTTGATGCAACGGCCGTTGCCGTCTCTTCGGTTGCCCCCGCGTATTCATTGGCCGCAACTGTCGGGCTTGTCATTGCCACAGCAGGAGTCGGGCTGTTTGCTCCTTCTGTTGTGATCTTTAGTTTCATTCCGGTCGTCTTTATCGCGTACGCCTATTTCCACATGAATCGAAAAGATCCCAACTGTGGTGCGTCCTATGCGTGGCTTTCGAAATTAGTTCGACCCTCAATGGGTTGGTTTAACGGTTGGATCCAAGTAGCTGTTTCAGTTATCTTTTGTATGGCGGCTCCGCTGCTTGCCGGCGAATATACCTTGACCTTCGCTCAGAAACAGGGCTGGATCGCTGAATCAACAGCCAACAGTTTCTGGACCGCAACGCTTGTCGGTGCAGCGTGGTTGATTTTTATTACGTTCATTTGCGTCTGTGGGATTCGCTGGACGGTGGACTTCCAATGGGTCTTGGTGATTATTGAGTACGTATGCGTGGTGGGTTTTTCGGTAGGTGGAATTATCAAAGTTATTGCCAGCCATCCCGCAGGATCAACGTCGTTCAATCTCCAGTGGTTAAACCCATTAAATATTTCGGGATTTGATGGACTCGCTGGTGGCGTCGCACTCGGGGTCTTCTTCTTCTGGGGATGGGATACGTCGGTCAACCTCAACGAAGAGACGAAGAATAAGACCCATACTCCCGGGCGGGCAGCGGTTATTTCAATGTGGCTTTTGCTCGTGGTCTATGTCATGAACTTTGTGGCAATTCAGATGCTTCTGACTCCAAAGCAAATTGCAGACAACTCTGACGACATTCTCTTCTTCTTCGGGGGCCAACTCTTTGGCTCGTGGGCTGGGTTCGTAATGATCATTGCGGTCTTAACCTCAACCGTAGCGACGACGCAGACCACACTCTTGCCTTCGGCGAGAATTGCATTATCGATGTCACGCGACAAAGTCTTCCCGAAGTTTTTTGGGACAATTAGCCCGAAGTTTCTGACCCCTGCTATTGGGACGATGGTGTTAGCAGCGATTGCGTTCATCGGGATGATGGTCAATGCCGGTTCGCCCACGGTGAATACCGTATTCTCAAACCTGATCTCAAATATCGGCGTGCTGGTCGCCTTCTATTACGGAGTGACCGGCATCACCTGCGCGTGGGCGTTCCGAAAAGTCGCCTTTCAAAAAGCGAGTTTCTTGTTTATTGGAATCATTGCTCCGTTGCTGTCTGGCATCTTCTTGCTTTGCGTTGGATTCTGGGTGATCAAGACCGCAGGCTGGGCGGGCTTACCCGACATCATTATTTTGGTGGGAGGTATTCCTCTCGTTTTGATTGCTCGATTCACGACGAAGGGTGACTTCTTCAAGGTCAAGCCAATTGCGTACAGCTCAATTGAGTAAAACGATCAAGGAGTTCTCATCGTGTTAATCGGAGTCCCCAGTGAGATCAAAGACCACGAATATCGCGTCGCTATCACCCCGGGTGGAGTCAAGGAGCTCCTGAATACTGGGAATTCCGTCATCATCCAAAAAGGTGCGGGTGAGGGATCGTCAATTTCTGACGACGATTTCATTTCCCAAGGCGCCAAAATCGTTGGAAGCGCGAAAGAAATCTGGTCGCAGGCCGACATGGTGATGAAGGTCAAGGAGCCGATTGCGAGTGAATATGAGTTCTTAGGATTAAAGAAAGATCAGATTCTCTTTACGTATCTTCACCTCGCAGCTTCACTTGCCTGTACTGAAGCTCTGGTGAATTCTGGGAACACATCTATTGCCTATGAGACCGTGCGTTTGGCAAATAATTCACTTCCATTGTTGACGCCAATGAGCGAAGTCGCCGGTCGCATGGCACCTCTCATGGGCGCCTATCACTTGCGCCGATCTGTTGGTGGTCGAGGAACGCTGATCTGTGGTGTCCCGGGGGTTCCTGCGGCCAACGTTGTCGTTCTTGGAGCGGGCGTCGCTGGGATGGCGGCGGCCACCTTGGCAGTTGGGATGCAAGCGAACGTCACAATTTTTGACCGCAATCTAGAGAGACTCCGAGAAGTAGATCACCACTTTCGAGGAGAAGTCCAGACGCTGGCATCGATTCAGCACGCCATCGAAGAATCGGTCAAAGAAGCCGACATTGTGATTGGCGCGGTTCTTGTCGTTGGAGCACGGGCGCCAAAGTTGGTGACTGATGACATGGTGGCCACAATGAAGCCTGGCTCAGTCCTCGTCGATATCTCAGTGGACCAAGGGGGTTGTTTTGAATCAACTCGGCCAACGACGCACTCTGAACCAACGTTCAAAGTTCACAACTCCCTCTTTTACTGTGTGGCAAATATGCCAGGTGCCTATCCCAATACGTCGACTCATGCGCTCGCTAACGCCACGTTGCCCTATGCCATTGAGATCTCTCGCCATGGTTGGCAGAACGCAGTACGTGCGGATCCCGCACTGGCAGAAGGAGTCAATATCGTCAACGGGAATGTGACCTACGAGCCCGTCGCCCAAGCCCATGCAATGAATTATCGGCCCTTGGCCGATGTTCTTGACTAGACCTCAGTCGAGTTCAGAGCCAACAACCGAGACAAACGAGACCATCTCGCCGGGGTAACCGCCGAGGTTATGGGTCATCGCTTTTGTCGACGTGAGGCTGAGTTGACGCTCTGGTGTGGCTTCTCCTCGAAGTTGAAGCCAGCACTCAAACATCATTCGAAGCCCAGAGGCCCCGACGGGGTGACCGAAACTTTTCAACCCACCATCGGGGTTGATCGGGAGTGCGCCATCGAGTTTGTAGTCACCATCTAAGACGTGTTGCCACGCTGTTCCTCGTTCGGCGAATCCCAAGTCCTCCATCAGGACTAATTCGGTAGGGGTAAAGCAGTCGTGGACTTCGGCGAACGCCAACTCTTGCGCAGGATTGATAATTCCCGCTTGGGCATAGGCATCCTTGGCAGCAGTTTCACACTCTGGGAAGTGGGTGTAGTCAAAGTTGGGATCGTTGAGCCCAGAGCCTGACCCTGCGGCAAACGATAAGGCCTTGAGATAGATCGGTTTATCGGTATAGAGGTGGGCGTCTTCGGCTCGAACGACAATGGCCGCTGCGGCACCATCTGCAACACCGGCACAATCAAAGACACCGAGCTGTCCGGCGACTCGAGGAGATTTAAGGATGGTCTCCTTGGTGACTTCTCGCTGGAACTGAGCTCGTGGGTTTCGAGCACCGTTGTAGTGATTCTTGATCGCAATCTGGGCCAAGACGTCGACCATGGTTTCTTCATCGACGCCATATTTTTTGGCATAGGCAGGCGCAACCATCGAGAACATCGCCGCTGCGGTCAACGTGCGCTGCGTCCCGTCACCTGGAGGATTCATGGCGTTGAGGCCTTGGTACCCAGAGTCTTTCGTCTTTTCCACACCGAGTGCCATCGCCACGTCGTACGCCCCTGATGCCACGGCATACGCGGCAGCTCGGAGTGCTTCAGAACCCGTGGTGCAGTAGTTCTCGACACGAGTGACAGGCTTGCCATCAATCTGGAGTGGCCGAGCGAGGGTGATACCGCTCATGCCGCCTTGTGCAGTGCCCAACCAGTACGCATCGACATCGGCCTTGTTGATTGAACTCGCATCAAAACACTCGGTGGCGGCGTCAATGATGAGGTCGTCGAGGCCTTTGTCCCAGTGCTCTGTGAAGGGCGTACATCCCATTGCGACAATTGCCACACGGTCCTTGATGCCATGACTCGCCATGAAGACTCCTTAGGTTTCGTCGATCAAACGGACGGGACGGGCTTTCCAGAAATAATCGTGGATCCCGTCTGCGGTAAAGAGTCGACGAAAGGTCATGACCACCTGATCTCCAATGGCGATTCTTTGCGCGTCAACGTCGGTCAATTCGACGGGGAAACGTCCTCCTCCTTCAAAGTCAACAATGGCAAAGACGGTGGGAGGACTTGGGGAGTACGCCATGCGATCAATAGTGAAGGTCACGATGGTGCCAACTCGATCTGCCATCGCCACGGGCTCCATCGAGTCGACGTCCCCAGAATCTCGAGAGACACGAGCAGGCGGGAGATAGATGGTTCCGTCTCCCGGATCTTTTGATCCGACAAAGCCGAATTTCCAGTCTTCAGAGCGCCATGCGGCCGACGAAGAGACTCGAGCAGGTTCTGGCCGACGAGGAGGCTCGACGTTGACCATGTCGCGCCACGAAAGAAACTTCCCGTATGAGACTGGAGCCCCCGCTGCGAGTTGGGTGGCCACCGAAGACTCTGCGTCCACGCGAATTGCCGCATCGGTGGTCTTCAGCACGATTGCATCGGCACCGTCCGCTAAGTGGATCAGAACGATGATCGAACCCGGGGCCAACCCTTCTTCAATCGCAGCACTCAGGGCGATAAGTGGATGAGCTCCGCCGATTTGTCCTGTTTGTCCGGTGAGTTCATCTCGGAGAATATCTTTCCCATTTGAAAGTTTGTTCCCCACGGCTTTCACTGCTCGTGCGTGGAGTCCGGTCACGATGAGCCGATCGACTTGTTCGAAGATGACACCAGCATTCTCGAGCGCTGCCGCAAACACACTCTTTCCTAAGGCGAGGTAGCGAGTTTCACCGAATCGTTCTTCCCAGACCCTGCTTCGACGCTCGCCAGGATTCCTCCAGCGATCGAGAAACTCGTCGGTGAGTGATGCCGAACCGACGAACTCAGCGATCACTGGGTGCTCGTCAGTCCCCATTCCAAGAATCAATGCTGCTGCGCCATCTCCGCCATTTGATTCATCAGTACTTGTCGGCAAGCCATCTCGCATATCCGAACTGACGAGCAAGGTCGTCGTTGGCTGGCGGATCCCTGAGAGGAGTTGTCCCATTGATGAGCGTAGAGAGTTCCCGGTATCCCAAGCTCCAACGGATGCATCAAGACGGAGTGCTGCATGAAGCGTTGACGCATTGTTCTTGTCGCCATAGGCCGGAGTCGGAGTGGTGAATGACAAGTTGTCGATGACGATCCCATCTCGGAGCAATGGTCGTGCGGCTTCGACCCCCATCGTGGTGGTGTCTTCGTCGTGAGACGCCACGGTGCGAGCCGTCCGAGCGCCACCAGCACCAAAGAATCCACTTATCTCTTTGGTGTCAAGGCGTCGATAGGGGAGATAGACCGATGATCGAATGATTCCCTGCACGACTGCGATGGTATCGCTCCTCCCTTCGGGTTTCGGCGCTGTCGCAAAGTTCGTGGGTTTCCCTTAGGGTTCTTCGACTTTCAGCGGACCCTGGAGTGGGGGAAAGGGGCAGTGCCGACACCCCCGTTCGCAACACCACCCTCTCTCGAGGAGCGCTGCAGAGGTAAAGACCATCAAACCCGTTGTTGGATCTCGATAGGTAGGAGTTGATGATCGGACTGCTTCGCCATGGGCCGCAATAATGAGATCAAAGTCGTGGCGAGCAGAGTCGAGTCGTTCGGGCCGCGGGATGAGCGGTGGATCAGAACTACTCACGTTTTGGGTTCTGAGCGAGCGCGTTCGAGGCGTTCGTTTAATTTCGAGCTTGTTTCAATGTCGAGGAGGTGAAACGAGTTTTCTCGGGCTGGCCGATACCAAACGACATCGTCGCACTGCCACGCTTCATTTCGTAGCCTGACCTTGGTCATCTTTCCCGTTGCTGTTTCATCAATCTTTTCCATCACCCTGAGGAAAGAAGGTGTCCACTTTGTTCCGAAGTCATCTTGGTCGAGAATCCAGGTTTGAAAAGAATCTGGGTCAAACTCAGAAGAATCTCGCAGCTCCACTGCGGCCATGACAAGGTCACCCGCACCGGCGTCAAAGTCGGGAACGGGGTAAATGGCGACATTAGCAAAAGGGCCGTAACGGGCCAGGACATTTTCGATTGGTGTCGCCGCCATATTCTCTGAGTCCACCCGAAGCCAGTCGCCACTTCGACCAGCAAAAAAGAAGAATCCTTCTGCGTCTCGATAGGCGAGATCGCCACTCCAATACCACCCATCTCGAGAGCGAGAATTCCCTGCTTGATCGTCCTTGTAGTACCCCTCAAATTTTCCAACACCGGATCGGTTCACCAATTCTCCGATGGCATCGTTCCCATTAAGGAGAGCCCCTCCTTTATCAAAGACTGCTCGTTTCTTCTCTTCACCTGAGTCTGGGTCAACAACCGCAATATCAAGACCAGGAAGTGCAGGACCGAGCGCACCCCTCGGCGTGTCGGGAGTGGCTGAAATACTCATACCTCCCTCACTCGATCCGTAGCCTTCGATGAGGCGACAGCCAAAGCGTCGTTTAAAGGCCACTCGATCGGTCGAAGAAGCTTCGGTCCCAAAGCCTCGAGTCAGCGTGTTGTCAAGGTCATGATCACTAGAAGGGGTCGCAAGAATATAGGAGATGGCTTTTCCAACATAGGTAAAAATGGTGGCCTGAAAATGGCGAACGTCATCGATGAAACCTGAGGCACTAAAGCGCGGAGGAAGCGCAATGGCTGCCCCGACGTAGAGAGCAGGAGCAACAAGGGCCATGAGGGCGTTGCCATGGAAGAGCGGCATCGGGCAGTAGCAGACATCCTCTTGGACGTAGCCATAGCCAGCAGATGCCGTCAGAGCGATACTCGTGAGTCTTCCCTGGGTGCAGCGGACCGCTTTCGGCGTTCCAGTCGTCCCGGACGTGAAGAGCAGAAGAAGAAGATCTGATTCAACGGCGTCGCCTCCCCACTCGGCGACGCCATGTGCGAGAGCGGCGTCGTTCGAGCCTTGCTCGTCAAAGACTCGAGAGGCTTCAACACCATGGTCGAGACCATCAAGCATCTCGAACCCCTCGTCATCACAGATGAGGAGTTGGCAATCAGTGCTTTGAATGTCGAGTGCGAGCGATGCTCCTCGTCTTGTTGGATTGATTCCAACCACCGTCCATCGGGCCAATGCCGCCGCAAAAAGCCAGATGAGATAGTCATTCCCGTTCGGCAACAAGATGCCGAGATGGGGTGGTCCATCTTGACGCATCGACCTGAGCCACCCAGCTCGAATTGCCGCACGCTCAACAACCTCGCCCCACGTGAGGCGATGATTGGTATCGAGGAGTCCCTGGCGTTCATCACCTTTTCGGGCAAGAAGCAGTTCGGCGATCGTGGTCACGTCGAAGTGGGAACACGTTGAGTAAATGAGGCGTCGATTTCATCGATGGAACGCACGCCACAGAGAGCCATGGTCCTTCTGAGCTCGTGGGTAAACCACTCCAATAAGCCAGTGACGCCGTCTTGCCCACCCGCAGCGAGGGCCCAAAGTACGGGTCGGCCGATAAGGACAGCGTTCGCACCGAGTGAGAGTGCCTTCATGACATCGCTCGGGCGACGGACGCCGCCGTCAACAAACACCTCTGCACGACCAGCGACCGCTTCGACCACGGAAGGCAACACGGTGGCAGTTGCCGGAGCATCGTCAAGTTGGCGACCGCCATGATTGGAAACAACAATCCCCGAGGCTCCAGCGGAAAGTGAACTCACCGCGTCGCTGCCGCGAGCGACACCCTTGACGAGAACCGGGAGATCAGTAAGGCCCGCAAGCCACGACACGTCGTCAAAGGTGATGGAAGGATCAAACTCTTGGCTCACGACGGCCATGAATCCGTCACGCTGAGCTCGAGCAGCGGAAGCATTTGCCAGATTTGGAAGTTCAAGATCATCAGGGAGATGAACGCCCCCTCGGATCTCGTGGGAGCGCAATCCTGAGACAGGTGCATCGACCGTGAGGACGAGAGCTTTGTAGCCAGACTCCGCAACTTGTTCGACCATGGCTTTGGTGCGGGCCCGATCTTTCAAGATATAGATCTGCATCCATTGAGGAGCGCCTTGACCGGCACTCGCAACGTCTTGGAGCGGGGTGCTTGAAAGAGAGGAGAGCGTCATGACGGTGCCACTGAGTGCAGCGGCACGAGCAGTGGCGAGCTCGCCTTCGAGAGACGCAAGCCGCTGAACGGCGGTCGGAGCAATGATGACGGGCACCATGACCTCTTCGCCCAAGACCGTGGTCGTGGTCGAGATCTCGGAGACATCAACTAAGACCTTTGGGACAAGGTGGTAGCGCTGCCACGCAGAGGTATTCTCCGTGAGAAGGCGACCTTCCTCTGCCCCTCCTGAGTAGTAGGCATACGCCATTTCCCCGAGTGCCCCTCGAGCAGAAGCTTCAAGCGCCACGAGGTCCATATCTTTGGGTGCGAGAACTGGTCCTGCGCCTAGGGTGTACGCACTGGGTGGGTAGGGAGCCATTGGTCGAATCGTAGGCCGAGAAGGATGGCTTGTGCGAGTTCGAAACGAGACGAGAGGAACTGAACATGCGGTTTTCATATGCCGAGTCAATGATTGATCCAACGTTTTATCCAGAATTGGCAATGACCGCAGAAGCGGCAGGCTTCGACTCGATGGTCATCCCAGACAGCATCTGTTATCCGAGGGAGTCCGATTCGGTCTATCCCTTTAATCCAGATGGATCTCGAGAGTTCCTCGAGGACAAGCCATTTCTCGAACCGTTTAGTTTGATTCCGGCGCTTGGAGCGGTCACGTCGACGCTGCGATTTGTCACGTTTGTTCTCAAGCTTCCGATTCGACATCCCGTCCTCGTCGCGAAACAAGCGACCTCGGTAGCGGTTCTCACGAACAACAGATTGGGTCTCGGCGTGGGGACATCTCCCTGGCGCGAGGACTACGAGATCATGGACGTCCCGTGGGAGCGTCGAGGAAAACGAATGGATGAATCGATGGAGGTCTTGCGTGGCGTGATGTCGGGTGATTTCTATGAATTTCATGGCGAGATCTACGACGTGGCATCCATGAAAATGTCGCCTGTTCCCTCGATGCCTATTCCTCTGTTGGTCGGTGGCCACGGCGAGCCAGCGCTCCGGCGAGCAGCCGTTCTTGGGGATGGGTGGCTCCATGGAGGGGGCGATCTTTCAGAGCTCCCCAAAATGATCCAGCGTCTCGGTGAGTTACGTGTCGAACACGGGACTGAGAAGAAACCATTCGAGATCCATGTGATTTCAACCGATGCCTATAGCGCAGAGGGAATTGCTCGGCTTGAAGCCGAAGGAGTCACTGACGTCATCGTCGGATTTCGCTGGCCCTATACGGTTGGGCCCGATACGGAGTCACTCGGGGTAAAGACTGATGCGCTAAAACGCTTCAGCGATGACGTTATTTCGAAGGTACGTTGAAGGAATCGTTCTATCAAAAACAATAAATCGTCAAGATAAACATGAAACGAGACGCAAGGAGCACCTATGAGTGAAGTTCTAACGGCGAGAGAGCTGGGACACATGTCTCGAGAGGCGGTTGGTCGAGGAGATAAAGAAGGGTGGCTTGAGATCTTTGCCCCTGACGCCATTGTGCAAGACCCAATTGGACCTTCCGCATTTGACCCTTCGGGCCAAGGCCATCATGGTCGAGACGCCATTGGAAAATTCTACGACGAGGTGATCGCCTCAAGTGAGAAGATCACGTTTGAAATAATCTCTTCCACGTTGTGTGGCGACGAGTGTGCTGACGTTGGGATCATCCGCACGTGGCTTGCCGGCGGGACGCACGTTGCCATTGTTCACTGCGTCTTTACCTATAAGTCCAATGGCCAGAATCAGTTAGCAAGTCTTCGGGCGTATTGGGAGTTCGACAAGACTGAACTCGTCGAGGCTTCGACACTTGAAGATGACGCAGCGTAAAGCTACGTCAGTCTGCGTCTCCAAGGAGTGCATTGACGACATCAGCTGGTGGGTTATTTAAATAGCCTTCTTTGGGCCAGTTAAACCAACCGGACGAGGCAAGAGCACCTCCGTCTGGGTGAAGTGTCATCCCTGTAATGAAAGATGAGAGATCAGACGCCAAAAACAGGGCGCACCCCGAAAAGTCGTTGTAGGAGCCTGCTCTTCCCAATGGAATTGAGATCTGATGGCGGAGATCTTGTTCATCAGGAGCACCAGGTGCCAACGCTTCGAGTGAGGGAGTCGGGATGTAGTCCGGTGCGATCGTATTGATTCGGATTCCCTGTGGAGCCATCTCCAGAGAAAGTGAGCGAGTCAGACTCGTCACCGCAGCCTTCATCGCTGCATAGACCGCAAACCCAGGGGCTGCCCGGTGCGCCTCAATTGAGGTGACGTTCACGATACTGGCGTTGCCAGTTCGCTCCATCCGAGGATGAGCAAGTTGAATGGCGTGGAGGAGCCAAATGAAGTTCGTTCGAATTAATGCGTCCCATCCTCGTGGGTTGGAGTCAACAAATGGTTGCCGAAAGGTCCCTCCAACAACATTGATCAAGATATCGAGTCCGCCATCGAAGGCGCTATCGGTTGACTCAAAAAATGACCCGAGTGCGTCAGGGTCTCGCGCATCAAGAACACTGGCCGAGACTTCGCCACCATTATCTCGGATGATGCCTTCGGTCTCGTGAAGACTTTCTTCATTGAGGTCACAAAGCGATACTCGCACTCCAGAGCGAGCGAGATCGATGGCACACGCTTGGCCAAGTCCACCGCCACCACCAATGATGATGGCTCGTTTCCCTGAGAGCCCTGCTCGTTGATCTAGAAAACTTGTCATTGACACTCCCTTGTTTTATGTCGCTTCACTCTTTGGCAAGAGGACGATTTTTCCAAACTTTCCACCGGCTACAAATTGGTCGTAGGCAGTGGTTGCCTGGTCGAGGGGATAGGTCGCTTCGATCGGCACGATGAGTCGTCCATCGCCGAACGCAAGGAGGAGGTCTCGGCGAATGGCATCGGTCACGAAGGCTTTCTCTTCTCGAGTCCGGGCTCGAAGCGTTGATGCTCGAAGTGAACTTCTTGTAGCCATCAACTTCAAGAGATTTAACTCTGTGGACGCGCCACCACCGACTCCAATGACGACCACCCGAGCGTTGGTGGCGAGTGAATCGAGGACGCCGTTTTCCAAGCTGGCAGCCCCAACGAGTTCCAGGACGACGTCATAGGGACCTTGAGATGCGACGTCGTCGGGTTGAATGACGACGTCAGCTCCAAGTGTGCTGAGACGATCAGCCATGCTGAGGTCCCGGACCGACGCAGTGACGTGTGCTCCGAAGAGTCGACCGATCTGGATCGCTGCAGTTCCAACCCCACCGGCTGCACCCGTGACTAAGAGGCGTTCACCGAATCCGAGTGAGCCTTGTGTGATGACTGCATCATGGGCAGTGGTGAATGCTTCAGGAAAGCCACCAGCTGAAATATCGTCGACGCCCTCTGGGACGTGGAGAAGATGGGTCTCATCAACGCAGAGGAATTCAGCCTGGGCGCCCCCACCAACAATCCCCATCACGCGTTGACTTACTCGCCACGACGTCACGCCAGAACCGAGAGCGACGATCTCTCCTGCAAATTCAAGTCCGGGGATATCGTCGGGCGACCCAGGGGGAGCGGGATAGAACCCTCTCCGCTGGAGCATGTCCGCACCGTTGAGTCCTGCTCCCGTCACGGCGACGATGACCTCACTCGTTCCAGGTGTTGGATCCGGACGCTGCTCGACTCGAAGCGCACCGTCATCGACAACGAGGGCTCTCACTTCGGAGCCCCGCTCCGAATCACGACACACCCGTTGATGAGGCTTCCCTGAGGCATGGCTTAAGCATGGCTCAAACTTACGGCAAGGGCCATTTGGGATCTATGCTCGGGCTAGTCTTGTTGCTATGACTATTTATGACGCACCAATCAATACACTCGCAGGACAGCCATCTTCACTGAAAGAGTATGAGGGGAAAGCACTACTCCTCGTCAACGTGGCATCGAAGTGTGGCTTGACTCCTCAGTACACCGGACTCGAAGCACTCCAGAAGGAGTATGAGGATCGTGGATTCACAGTTGTTGGTTTTCCATGCAACCAGTTCATGGGCCAAGAGCCAGGATCCGCCGAAGAGATTCAGTCCTTTTGTTCAAGCACCTATGGCGTGACCTTCCCATTGTTTGAAAAGATTGACGTCAACGGTGAGAATCGCCATTCAATCTATGAAGAGTTGACGGCGACAAAAGACGCCGACGGCGAAGCGGGGGACATCACCTGGAACTTTGAAAAGTTTTTGGTTTCACCCATCGGCGAAGTTGTTGGACGATTCCGACCTCAAGTCGAGCCCGCAGATCCAGCACTCGTCGCTGCCATCGAGGCGTACCTCCCCGTCTAAACAACGTGACGACGCCCACTAGGGCAGCCATTTTCGATATGGATGGCCTGCTGATTGACTCTGAGCCCCTCTGGCACGAAGCAGAGGTTGAGATATTCGGCGCACTTGGCGTACCACTTCTCCGAGCAGCGACGCGTTCGACGAAGGGAATGTTCGTTGATGAAGTCACGCAGTATTGGTTCGATCGGTTTCCCTGGGCGGGACCAACCCCTCAAGAGGTTGCGCTCCAAGTGCTCGAGCGAGTTGGAGAACTCGTCGTTGAGCGCGGACAAACCATGCCCGGTGCAATCGAAACCGTTACCGCCATGTCGAACAGTGGGCCGATTGCACTGGCCTCGTCAACGCCCTACGGCTTAATCGCAGTCGTGCTCGCGCACATTGGACTGAGTGATGCCTTCGAGGTCATCTGCTCAGCGCAAGACGAAGAGTATGGAAAGCCGCATCCTGGAGTGTTTCTCACCACGGCTCGTAAACTCAATGTTTCCCCAGAAAACTGTTGCGTCTTTGAGGACTCTCTCGCTGGGATTTTGGCCGCCAAGGCTGCTCGCATGATCTGCGTCGCAGTGCCTGAGGTATCTGAACGCGGCTTCCCCGAAGTAGAGATTGCAGATATCTCACTCGATTCACTGACTGATTTTGACGCTGGTGAACTTGAGAAGATATTTGCTACTCGGTGAGAATCGGAGCCACGAAACTCAAGAATCCGCTCGTTGAGAACTGATCAGGGGTATCGTTCGAACGAGCAGGACTACTTGGGGGTACGCCATGAGTGAGAACGGAACAGTCGTCGCATCCGAAAGTTACACAAAACGTCCTCGCATGGCGCTGGCTTTGCTCGGAGTTGGACTTGTCATCATGTTGGCAGGTCTCCTCTTTGGCTACGACCAAGGAGTTATTTCAGGCGCACTTGACGGAATCAAGCGGGACTTTCACGTCAACACCTTCCTTCTTGAGATCATCACAAGCTGGGTCACATTGGGAGCCATGGCTGGGGCTATCGCAGCAGGAGCGATGGCTGACAAATTTGGCCGCCGGTGGACCATCTTGCTTGCATCTATCCTGTTTACCCTCGGAGCGCTCATCGAAGCCCTCGCTCCGGGATCCACCATTCTTGTCATAGGTCGCCTGACCGTTGGCTTTGGGGTCGGCGTTGCATCAGTAGCAGCGCCGCTCTACGCGTCAGAGATGGCACCTGCTCGTCTTCGAGGCCGCTTCGTTTCGCTGTATCAATTTGCAATAACGGCGGGAATATTTGCAGCCTATTTTGTGGACTTCCTTCTTCAAGGCAGCGATCGATGGAGACTTATGCTCGGCATTTCAGCAGTGCCGGCGGTTCTCTTGGTGATTGCCGTCGTGCCGTTGCCTGACTCACCGCGCTGGTACATGAAAATGCTCCGCCGAAATGATGCTCAAAAGTCCTTGAAGCGCATTGAGCCACATTGCGACGTGGAAGAGCGACTTGATGAGATCGCCAAATCGGTAGAAGACGACTCAAAGAAGTCCATGTCCTGGATGGGCGTCTTTGCTCTTCAATGGCGTAAACCCCTCATGATTGGCGTTACCTTGGCAATTCTCCAGCAGCTCACCGGAATCAACGCAATCATCTACTACGCCAATCAGATCTTTGCCTCTGCCGGGTTTACTTCTCCTGACAGCCAAAGCAAAGCCACACTTTGGGCTGTTGGAGGCGTCAATGTCATCGCCACTTTGGTGGCGGTGATGTGGGTCGATCGCTTTGGAAGAAAGCCGCTTCTCCTTATCGGCACCACAGGAATGTTCTTGAGCCTCGTTACGGTTGGAGCAATGTTCTTTAGTTTGGACAAGATAGACGCGGGAACCACAGCCCGAGTTTCAGAAAGTCAGGCTGGCATCGTGACGGTCATTGCCCTGGTGGTCTTCATCGCAAGTTTCGCATTTTCATTGGGACCAGTTGTCTGGACGGTTATTAATGAAATCTTTCCCTCTGAGGTTCGAGGAAAAGCTGTGGCGGTTGCAACTGCTGCGAATTGGTTTGCAGCCTGGCTTGTGAGTCAATTCTTCTTAACCTTGGTCGATGCCATCGGATCCTCCGGGGTCTTTTGGCTCTTCGCGTTCTTCTGCATCGTGACGTTCATCTTTGTCAAAAGGGTGATGCCAGAGACCAAGGGCCGCACGTTAGAAGAGATCCAAGAGATGTGGGGAGACAAGAAAAAACTCCATGACGCTATCCACGAACACCTCTAGAGGTAGAACGAATTACGCTCGTATTTGTTTTGTAAATCGGATGGCCTCATGGTGTGTCGAGACACTCACGGGGAGTTCGTCGACCTGGTCGAAACCGAGTGAGTGATAGAGCGACACCGCTTCGGGCTGTAACGGTCCAGTTTCAAGAACGAGCATCGAAAAGCCAAGGTCGCAACTTGCTTCTTCAACTGCACTCATCAATGAGCTCGCCACTCCTTGGCGACGAGCCTCGTCGTGGACCCAGAGTCGTTTCACTTCACCAATGTGTGGCGTGATCCCTCGGACGCCAACACCTCCAACAACACCCAAACTGTTGGTGGCAACAAGGAAGACGCCGGTGGGTGGCTCAAAGGTGGATGCTTCTAATCCAGGAAGCTCGGCGAAAGGGCCGTAGCGCACGTGGAGTTCACGCTCGGCGGCGTCGATGGCAGTGTTGGCCAGAGAAGAAGTAAAGGAAACCTGATGAATGTTCAGCGAACTCGCTTCCATGAGAGCCCAGCGTAAGGGTTCCACTGGGCTGGTCCAACAACACGGCGCCTGAGGCTCGGTAGGATCATGGTCTTACCCGACATAGAAGGAGAGACGTGTTCCGTTCGGTTAGCCCGAAGATTGATTTTGTTGCCATCGAGGCACAAGAACTCGAGCGCTGGCAGGCCCACGACATCTTCGAGCGATCGATTTCAAACCGAGCTGGCGCAACGCCGTGGGTTTTCTATGAAGGACCGCCAACAGCCAATGGGAAACCAGGGCTTCATCACGTATGGGCAAGAGCCTATAAAGACCTCTTCTGTCGTTTCCAAACCATGCGGGGCCATCTTGTTGATCGTCGAGCTGGCTGGGACACCCATGGACTCCCCGTTGAGGTTGAAGTTGAGAAACGGCTCGGCATCTCAGGGAAAGAACAGATCGAACAAGAAGTGGGGATCGCAGAGTTTACGAGGCTGTGTAAAGAGTCAGTCTTGGGCTACGTGGATGACTGGCGAGTTCTTACTCAGCGCATTGGCTACTGGACTGATCTCGATGAGGCGTACTGGACGTTTGCTCCTGAATATGTTGAATCTGTTTGGTGGCAACTGAAGGAAATTTTCGACAAAGGGCTTCTCTATGAAGATCTCAAAGTCATTCCCTATTGTCCACGTTGTGGGACGTCGCTGAGTTCGCACGAACTTGGACAACCTGGAGTGTATGAAGACGAAGTCGACGAGTCCGCATACGTCGCACTCACAATCATCGATCCAGATAGCTCCCTCCTTGGCGACGCGACAGAGATTGTGGTCTGGACAACGACACCATGGACCTTGCTTTCAAACACGGGCGTGGCGGTCAACCCAGCGTTGGATTACGCCGTTGTGGGAAACCGGATCGTTGCCAAAGATCTCGTTGATGATGTCTTTGGTGAGGGAGCAACAATCTCGAAAACGATTCCTGGTTCTACGCTTGTCGGCCTTCGCTACCAGCGCCCCTTTGACGACGTTGCTCTCGAGCCAGGCGGGATAGCAGGCATTGTTGTTGGGGCTGAGTACGTCACAACCGAAGAGGGAACAGGCCTTGTTCACTTGGCCCCAGCGTTTGGAGAGATTGACCGTCAAGTCGGTCGGGATAATAACTTGGTGACCTTGAATCCGGTGGGGCCAGATGGCTGCTTTAGCGACGCCGTATCGTGGCTTGAAGGCAAGCCCGTTCGAGAGACCAATACCGAAATTAACGACGTGCTCGAATCTCGAGGAGTCCTTGTTCGCAGGTTCAACTACACCCACGCCCTCCCACACTGCTGGCGTTGCAAGACCGTATTGATCTATTGGGGAAAGCCCAGTTGGTATATCGCGACATCTCAAGTCGCTCCTCGAATGATGGAGGAAAATAGTGGCATTGACTGGCACCCTGAACACATCCGAGACGGACGATTCGGAGAGTGGCTGGCAAACAACGTTGACTGGGCGCTCTCTCGTGATCGGTTCTGGGGAACGCCTCTTCCTATTTGGAGGTGCACCGAAGGCCATCTCACCTGCATCGGAAGTCGAGTTGAACTCTCGGCACTTACGGGCCGGGACCTGAGCGAGATCGACCCCCACCGCCCAGCTATTGACGAGGTGACATTCGACTGTCCCGAGTGCCTCGAACATGGCGACTCGTCAGTAGCGACCCGAGTCGAGCCAGTCATTGATGCGTGGTTCGATTCTGGATCGATGCCCGCTGCGCAAGTCGGCTATCCCTGGGTGGAGGGATCAAAAGAAGCATTCTCATTTCCAGCCGACTTCATCACTGAAGCGATCGATCAGACCCGTGGATGGTTCTACTCACTTTTGGCAGTGAACACTCTGGTGTTTGATGCCTCTCCCTATCGACACGTCATGTGTCTTGGCCACATTGTTGATGCAGACGGTCGAAAGATGTCGAAGTCACAGGGAAACATCATTGACCCCTACGAAATTCTTGACACCATTGGGGCCGACGGACTTCGTTGGTGGATGTACTCGCAAGGGTCTCCCTGGACACCGACCCGCGTTTCTATTCCTGCAATTCAGTCAGCCATGGGCGACGTGCTGGGAACTCTATGGAATACCTACAGTTTCTTCTCAACCTATGCGGCCCTCAACGAGTTTGACCTCGCTGATGATCGCATCCCTGAGCAGTCGCAACGGGGAGACTTGGATCGTTGGATTCTCTCTCGCACCCACGCGACGCTGAGAGAGGTGACGGCTCAATTGGAGTCCTACGAACCACTTGCGGCAGCCACGCCCATCGGAGACCTGATCGATGACGTGTCGAACTGGTACGTGCGCCGAAGCCGACGACGCTTTTGGAGAACCGATCCCTCAGCTCCTGCCTCAGACTCTCTTGCTGCTCAGGCGACGCTCCATGACGTCCTCGTCATGATCTCTGAGATGCTCAGCCCGTTTACGCCATTCTTGGCTGACACGCTCTGGAGAGGACTCACGCAAGCAGGCGACGACGACTCGGTGCACTTGAGCGACTGGCCAAGCGTGAACGAGTCACTGATTGACCCTCATCTCGAGGCGTCGATGGCCGTGGCTCGTCGGTTGACGTCTCTTGGTCGTGCTGCTCGCGCTGACGCTGGGGTAAAGGTGCGCCAGCCATTGGCGAGAGCGCTCGTTTTTTTGCCCGGAGGATCTCCTCAGCCCCCATCAGGAATTGTTGAAGAAGAGCTGAACGTGGACGCACTTGAAGAGGCGGGCGAGCTGTCACTTGTATTGACCTTCGAACTCGTCCCGAATTTCAAGACCGTGGGCCCGAGACTGGGTGAGTATGTCAAATACTTGAAGCCAGCCCTTGGAAAACTCGACAGTGTTGAAGCAGCACGTCTTCTTGAATCGGGGAGTTCAATTTCAGTCACACTTCCCGATGGAGAGATTCAGCTTGGTCCCGATGACGTGGAGTTGCGAGTGAAATCCCAAGAAGGCTTTGCCGTTTCTCGAGAAGGTGGCGAAGTCGTCGCACTTGACCTCACCTTGAACGATGAATTGATTCGTCGGGGCCTCGTTCGAGACGTGATTCGCCAAATCCAAGAGCTTCGTAAAAGTTCAGGATTTGAACTTTCGGATCGAATTGAACTCGATCTCGATGGGGCCGATGACCTCGATGAAAGCGATCTTGAACTCCTAGCAAATGAAGTTCTCGCACTCAGTATTCGACGGGGTGCTGGCCAGGGCGAAGGCCATCTTTTAGATCTGGATGATCATGGGGCAATCAAGGTGTGGCTATCGCCAACGGTTTGAAATCAGACGAAGTGACCATTCTCGGCAAGCCGCTTGGGAGAACTTTTAAATACGTTCAAAATTTCGTGCCAACTCCCAATCACTCACGTGGCGATTGGACTTGTTCCACTCTTGACGAGCGGTGTTGGTCATGTGGTGGTGAACGTCTGGTCCAAAGATTTCCTTTGCAACCTCGCTTGACTCCAACGAACTCAACGAAGCGGCCAACGTTAAGGGCAACCGATCAACGAGTTCAGAGGTATACGCATTTCCTTCGAAGGGTGCCCCGAGCTCAAGTTCGTGCTCAATGCCATAGAGACCCGCTCCGATCGCAGCGGCGAGCGCGATGTAGGGGTTCACGTCTGCCCCAGGGACTCTGCTCTCGATGCGGCGACCAGATCCGTGACCGACAATGCGAAATCCGCATGTTCGGTTGTCCTGGCCCCAGGCCACGGCGGTTGGTGCCCAACTCTCAGGGACGTAGCGGCGATAAGAATTGATGTAGGGAGCAGCACACCACGCAAGGTCTTTCGCCGCATAAATTTGACCAGCCAAGAATTGTTGGCCAACACGTGAGAGCCCACTTGGGGTGGAGGGGTCGTCCATGAGTGGCTTGTCGTCTTTGTCCCAGAGGCTGGTGTGGATGTGGCACGACGATCCCGAGTCATCCATTGTCCACTTGGCCATGAAAGTGGCCGCTCGGCCTTCTTGGCTGGCGATCTCTTTGATGCCATTCTTAAAAATTAAATGGCGATCAGCCGTCACGAGTGGGGTGTCAAAGAGAAGGTTGATTTCGTGTTGACCTCTTCCGGCTTCTCCTTTTGATCCTTCGACTGGAAAACCAGCAGCCAACATCTCATTTCGAATCCGACGGATGATGTATTCATCTCTCGATGTTTGAAGAAGTTGGTAGTCCTCGATCGTGTCGCAATGCGGGGTGAGATCCTGCCATCCCTTGGCAGAAGCTTCCTCGTAGGACTCGCTGAAGAGATAGAACTCGAGTTCCGTGGCGCATTTGATGGTGAAGCCAAGTTGCTCTGCTCGCTCAATTTGGCGGCGAAGGATTTGGCGGGGTGAGACTTCCACGGGGACACCTGCCGTGTCAGCCACGTCGCAAAGAACCATCGCTGAGCCTTCGAGCCAGGGGATAAGGGTGATTGTTGAGAGATCAAGGCTGGCCACCACGTCGCCGTATCCGAGATCCCAGTTGGCGAAGTTGTACCCAGGGAGAGGTTCCATGTCGACGTCAACTCCTAAGAGATAGTCACAGGCTTCCCATCCGTGTTCAACCACGTGGGATAAAAAGAACTTCCCGGTCATTCGCTTTCCAACGGGACGACCCTGGAGGTCGGGGAAGGCCACAATGACGGTATCGATGGCTCCAGATAGGATGGATTTCTCTAGCGATTCAAAGGTCAGCACACCTTTACTATTGCCTCCGGAGAGGACCGTCGTCCACCGCCGAAGTCCAACTGCCTCTTTTCTGCGGTTTTAGAACTCGCAGAAAGATCAAAAAGGGAGACGAAAACCCACCTTCGAGTAACGCATCCAGGTAAGTTGTCAGGCATGGAAGATCATGATCAAAAAAGAAATATCGCGAAGCCTGTCGCAGGCGCAGTCGGCGTCGCCGCCACGGTAGCGAGCATCTGGTGGTTTGCATTGCGACCCCGCATGAAGTCGAAAAAAACGAGTTCCTCCTAGGAAGTATCACTCTCGAGGAGAGCAGAGAGTGTGGTGGTGATATCCGCCTGAAGAATCACCGTCGCGAGTTCGTCCATTGCAGTGGGCTCGGCATTGAGAATAATGATCTGCGCACCGGCATTCTTGGCGAGAGGAACTACGCCAGCAACAGGAAAGACACTGAGCGTTGAACCGATAGCGAAGAGCAGATCGCACTGGCGAGCAGCCTCTTCAGCACGGTGAAGATCTTCGGCAACGAGTGCTTGTCCAAAACTGATTGTTGCTGATTTTAAAACGCCACCGCACTTCGTCCCCTCTCGAACGTGAAGGCAGTGAGGATCATTGTCACCGTCTCGTACTCGTTCGAGGACATCAAGCATTGCGAGATGTTCTCCACACGACAGACAGACTGATTCGTGAGCGTTCCCGTGGATCTCGATAATGAGATCAGGGTTTTGTCCGGCGTCATGGTGGAGCCGATCAATATTTTGTGTGATTAATGCGCTGAGTTTTCCCATGCGCTCCAGCTCAACAAGTGAAGTGTGCGCTTCATTTGGTTGTGCGGTCCAGGTAGGGGAGTTCAGGCGACTTGCCCATGCACGCTGGCGAACTTCCTCGCTAGAGACATAGGCGTCATAACTCGAGAGCATCTCGGCATCAGGATCTTTCGTCCAGAGACCGTCCGGGCCTCGAAAGTCAGGAATCCCAGATTCGGTCGAGATCCCTGCACCGGTAAGGACGACGATTCGAGAAGCATTCTCGATCAATGTGCGAGCGGTGGTGAGGGTGTCATCCATGGCGTAGAGCATGGTAGTTGGGTAACTGGGAGAAAGAAGCCCGAAGGGTCTCTACGATGAGGTGCCATGGAGATGCAGCTTTCTGACGTTGAGGTTCTCACCGCGCACGATGCTGAACCCATGATGGCTGCAGCTGCGGGCTGGCTGCTTGGGCAGGGTCTTCGCTCTGGAGATCGCGTGGCGTTCTCGATGGGCTCATCTTCTGCGCTCCTCTGCGCAGTTCTTGGGGCGGCTCGAGTTGGTATTGTGCCGGTCGTCCTCAATGCCACACTTCTTGAGCATGAACGAGATTCACTGCTTGAGGACTGTGATCCACGAGTGAGCATTCTGAACAGCGAGGACCTCACTGCCATGGGTGAGGGCCCAGCTGCTGAGATGGCGGACTATCCCTTGACCCGGCCGATGCACTACACCTCGGGGACAACTGGAAAACCGAAGGGAGTGACCTCGGGAATCTGGGATAGCGCCACGGCCAACGTGGCGTTTGATGAAGAGGCCAACGTCTGGGGCTTTGGTCCGAGCGATACCCACCTGGTGTGCTCGCCGATGTATCACACGGTTGGGATTCGACTCTCAGCAGCGACACTACTTTCAGGTGGTTCGCTGATCATCCTTCCGCACTTTGAGGCCAACGTGGCACTCGAGGCATTGCGGAGACTTCAACCAACGACCGCGTTCTTTGTCCCCACGCATCTCCACCGACTTCTTGGACTTGAACAACTCGGGGAGAACGAGATCTTCGACTCGCTTCGACTGTTGATGCATGCCGGAGCGCCATGTCCACCTGCACTCAAGAGAGAAGCGATCCGGAGAGTGCATCCCAATGTGGTCTGGGAGTTCTACGGAGCGACGGAAGGCCAGTTCACGCGATGTTCAACGCAAGAGTGGCTTGATCATCCTGGAACGGTCGGTAAGGCTCGGCCCGGCAGAACGCTTTCGATCGTCCCAACGAACCCGAGCGATTCAGTTGGAACAATTTGGTGTGAAGTGCCATCGTTTGCTCGCTTCTCATATTTTGGAGACGAAGCAGCGACGAACGCGGCGTGGGATGGAGAACGCTTCAGCGTTGGAGACGTCGGCTCTCTTGACGAGGAGGGCTATCTCTACATCAATGGTCGCCGAAGCGATCTCATCATTTCAGGTGGCGTCAACGTCTATCCAGCCGAGATCGAAGCGGCGCTGAGTGAGATTCCAGGGGTGCGAGAAGTCTGCGTTTTTGGACGAGACGATCCCGCCTGGGGGCAGCGAGTCTGTGTCGCGATTACTGGCGAGGCGTCGCTGCGAGAAGGCGATGTTCTCGAAGGAGCCAAAACCCTCCTGGCTCCCTATAAACGGCCGAAAGAAATACACCTCACTGACTCGCTCCCTCTCGGCCCAACGGGCAAGATCCTGAGAGACCAGGTTCCCGGCCACCTTGGGCTCGACGAGACCCACTGAACTTCTCAGCGACGAGGCCTGCCATGATGGAGGGATGCCATACGTCTCGACAAATCCCACGACTGGGCTGATTGAAGCGGAGTTCGACGATTTCAGCGACGCCCAGGTGGACGCAGGGCTTGAACTCGCAGCGGCGCAATTTCAATCTTGGAAAACCACATCATTTGAAGATCGAGCTCGCTACATGATCACTGCGGCTGAGCTGTTAGAGGGAGAACTCCCTGTCCACGCCCAGACGTTGACAAAGGAAATGGGTAAGACATTTGCCGCTGCCAAAGGTGAAGTGGCGAAGTGTGCGTTGACGATGCGGTACTACGCCGAGCATGCAGAGTCACTGCTCGCAGAAGTAGCAATGGAATCGTCTGGTTCGCGAAGTGGCGTACGTTTCGAACCAATTGGTCCGGTTCTGGCCGTTATGCCCTGGAACTTTCCACTTTGGCAAGTGGTCCGATTCGCAGCACCTTCGCTGATGGCAGGCAACGTTGCGGTGTTGAAGCATGCGTCAAACGTTCCACAAGCTGCCCTTCTCTTAGAAAGCGTCTTTCGACGAGCTGGGTTTCCAGAGGGATGCTTCGTGAACCTCTTCATCCCAGGGTCGAAGGTAGCGAGCGTCATCCAAGATCACCGAATTGCTGCCGTCACACTCACCGGCTCAGAAGCAGCAGGGATGTCAGTCGGGGCAGCAGCGGGAGGTGCGCTGAAGAAGTGCGTCTTGGAGCTTGGCGGATCTGACCCATTTGTTATTGCGGACTCTGCCGATTTTGAAAAGACGATCCCGATGGCAGTCACGAGTCGAATTCAAAACAACGGCCAGTCCTGCATCGCTGGAAAGCGCTTTATCGTCGTCGACTCTCGTGCTGATGAGTTTCTTGAGAAGTTCACCGCTGCAATGACTGCGGTCCAGATGGGCGACCCCTTAGACCCAGCAACTGTTCTCGGACCTGTGGTTTCAGCTTCGCAACGAGCAGAAGTTATTGGCCAAGTCGACGATGCCCTTGAACGCGGTGCCGTCGCCCTGACCGGGGGAGTCAGCGCAGAGGGGCCAGGGTTTTTCTATCCGCCGACGGTACTCACTGGCGTGACGAGCGAGATGCGAGCAGGGAACGAAGAGATCTTTGGTCCTGTGGCAGTCGTCCACCGAGTAGCGGACCTTGATGCAGCGATTGCGCTCGGGAATGACATTCCGTGGGGACTTGGGGCAAGTATTTGGGCTCAAGATGCCAACGAACAGCAAAAGGGCATCGAAGGGCTCGTCGCAGGGATGGTTTTCGTGAACGCTGTTGTGGGATCGATGCCAGAGCTGCCCTTTGGGGGCACGAAGCGTTCAGGCTTTGGACGAGAGCTCTCGGCCATCGGCATGCATGAGTTTTGTAATGCCAAGACCTTCTTCGTTGCGTGAGGTGACCACTCCAATTTTCTTTGACCATGCAGCGGGGTCACCTCTGCGAAGTGACGTCGCACTCGCCATGGCAGAGGGACTTCGTGGGCTGCCACCCAATCCGTCGGGATCACATTCTTTAGCAAGGGCCACACGTGGAGTTTTAGAAGATGCGCGTGAGCGAATCGCTGCTGTGCTTGGGGTCGAAGCTCGAGAAATCGTCTTCACTGGCGGAGGCACAGAGTCCTGCAACCTTGCGTTACTTGGCGTCATGGGCCCGAGTGCAATCTGCATCTCTACTGTTGAACACACTGCTGTTCGACAAGCCGCTCTCGAAGCAGCGTCGCTCCACGGGGTTCCATTGGTGGAACTGCCCGTCGATAGCAATGGTGTTCTCCTCGTCGAGAAGGCTCTTGAGTTGATTCCCGACGGAGCACTGGTATCGGTGATGACCGCGAATAATGAAACTGGCGTGACGCAACCCATTGCCCAGTTGAGGAAGGCTCTCCGGCACGCCCCGCGAAATATCATCATGCACTCCGACGCCATTGCGGCTGCTCCTAGCAGCGACGTGAAAGAGATCGTTCTCGCCTGCGACCTGGTGTCACTGGCGGGCCACAAACTCGGTGGGCCGCCAGGGACAGGCGTACTGGTTGTCAAAGAAGGGCTCCGGTTGAAGGCCCGAAATGTCGGTGGGGGTCAAGAACTTGATCGCCGAGCCGGAACGCAAGATGTGGCGGGGGCCCTTGGAATGGCAGTCTCCCTTGAACTCGCTCAACGAGATCGAGAATCGGGGGCGGTTGACGCACTGAAACAGCGCCGAGATCAACTCGAGCAGAGCCTTGCTGGCGCACATCCAACTCTTTCTGTGACCGCACAGCGAGTCCCGCGTCTCGCAGGCCATCTTCACCTCACGGTTCGAGACTGTCGAAGTGAGGAACTCTTGATGCTGCTCGATCAAGAAGGCATCTGTGCTTCTGCAGGAGCGGCCTGTGCTTCCGGGGCCCCACAAGCTAGCCATGTCCTTTTGGCGATGGGAGTCGATGCGGACGTAGCGAGAGGGGCATTGCGCTTGACCCTCTCGACATCGACCACTGATGAAGAAGTCGCCGTTGCGGAGCGGGCTCTCACGCAGGTACTCAGCAAACTCTCTTAGCCCAGGCCCACTCTCAATTCAGGCGTGGGTCACTAGCCCCGGGTGGCAATGGCAAACTAGAGGCATGAAGATCATGGTGGCCATGTCAGGTGGCGTCGATTCCTCCGTCGCCGCATCGCTGCTGTGCGAGCAGGGCCATGACGTCACAGGAGTGACCCTGAAGCTCTGGGATGGCCCCTCTGACACTGGGTGCTGCTCTGTCGCTGACGTTGATGATGCGCAACGAGTGGCATCACAACTCAAGATCCCCTTCCACGTCGCCAATATGAGTGAGGCCTTCAACACGCACGTGGTGGAGCCTTACGTTGAGGCCCATGCGCAAGGACAGACGCCGAACCCTTGCATCGAGTGCAATCGTCACCTGAAGTTTGGCTCGCTCTTAGAGATGATGGACCGCCTGGGGTTTGATGCGCTCGCGACAGGACATCACGCCCGGATTCGTCGTGATGGGGCAACGCCAGAATTAGTACGCGGTGTCGACAACAAAAAGGATCAGTCGTACGTGCTGTCCATGCTGAATGCCCAGCAACTCAGCGTCCTCCATCTTCCGGTTGGAGAGATGACAAAAGACGAAGTACGACAACACGCGCTGCAACGAGGACTTCGAACGTCGATGAAGCCCGATAGTCAAGACGTCTGCTTCATCCAGAGTGGACCTGGCCGACGCGGGTTTTTAGAAGACAGATCACAAATTACCCCTGGCCACGTTGTCGATCGTGAAACTGGTGACGTTGTCGGCGAAGTCGATGCCTTGGAGCTCATTACCTTGGGACAGCGTCAAGGACTTGGCGTGGATGCCGAGGGGATAAAGCGAGTGGCAGTCAAAGTAGACATGAAGAAGAAGCAGATCATGGTCAGTACTCCAGAGAAGTCACAGATCAATGAGCTCTCGATCTCTCCTGATTCGATCACGTGGGTCCATGGTGTCCCGCTTGGCGAAGGGGTTCAGTTCATTACGCAACTTCGTGCCCACTCAGAACCAGTGACGTGTCGCTTAGTTTCGAATCGGTTGATTTTTGATGCACCGATTAATCCTGTGGCACCAGGCCAAACTGCTGCGTTTTATGATGCCGCACAGCCCGACGTCGTGGTGGGTAGTGCCATGGTGGCGGTGTGATTCTCGACAATCTTCCGAAGGATCCAGCACAGCGCATCTCGACACTGCGCGAACTCGTTGCTCATCACAATGAGCGCTATCACGCTCTCGATAACCCGGAAATCCCCGACGCAGACTATGACGAGCTCGCAACGGAACTTCGTCGCTTAGAAACGGCACATCCTGAATTCGCCCTTGAGGGGAGTCCTGCTCAGCAAGTTGGGGCCTCAGCATCTGAACTCTTCTCACCCGTGCGACATACCGTCCCCATGATGAGTCTTGACAATGCGTTTGACGATGATGAGATTCGATCGTGGGCTCAGCGCCTCGCACGTGCGATTGACCGTCAGTCGACGGATGACCTCGTCTTTTCCGTTGAGCCAAAAGTCGATGGTGTTGCGATGGCGATTACCTATCGCAACGGACTCTTTGCCCAAGCAGCAACGCGAGGTGACGGCGTTGTAGGAGAAGACGTCAGTGCCAACGTTGAGACGATTGCGTCGGTCCCAAGGGAACTCACGGGACCGAAGGGGTCATTTCCCGACGTCCTAGAAGTTCGTGGTGAGGTCTACCTCCCGTTCAAGGCATTCGAGGAGATGAACACCCGGCAACGAAAAGAAAACGCCAAGGAGTTTGCGAATCCTCGCAACGCGGCTGCTGGTTCCCTTCGACAAAAAGACCCAACGGTGACTGCGAAACGACCACTTGCGTTTTTGGCCTATCAACTTGGACAAGTCGAAGGGATTCCAGCCAAAAGCCCATTTGTGACCTTGTCACACGCGGGCATGCTCAGTGCTCTCAGTGGCGTTGGACTTCCTGTTTCTCATGACGTGGTTTCTTGCGTGGGAATTGAACAAGTAATTCTTCGATGCCACGAGCTCGAAGCCGCTCGACATGATCTTGACCATGAGATTGATGGCGTGGTTATCAAACTTGATGATTTAGACCTTCGAGATCGTGCAGGCTCAACGAGTCGGGCACCGCGCTGGGCTGTGGCGAGGAAGTTGGCGCCTGAAGAACGCTCAACGCTCCTGAGAGATATCGAAGTTTCAATAGGTCGAACAGGGAGAGCAACCCCCTATGCGGTACTCGAGCCCGTGGTGGTTGGTGGCTCGACAGTGGAATTTGCGACCCTGCACAATGAAGACCAAGTCCTTCTCAAAGATGTTCGACCGGGCGACACGGTGGTGGTGCACAAAGCAGGTGACGTCATCCCCGAAGTCGTGGGTCCCGTCCTTGGTGGAAAAGGGAAACGGCCGCCAGCGTGGAAGTTCCCAAAAGACTGCCCAGCCTGTGAGGGACCCTTGGTGCGCCTCGAGGAAGAGTCAGATACCTACTGCGTGAATCTTGATTGTCCCGCCCAACAACTCCAACGCGTGAGCCACTACGCCTCGCGTTCCGCTATGGATATTGAAGGCTTGGGTGAAAAGGTGGTGCAACGACTCATTGATGCGAAGTTTGTCGTTGACGTCGCAGATATCTATGAGTTGGACGTAACGGCACTTGCTGGGCTTGAAGGGATGGGGGAACTCTCTGCCAAAAATTTGGCTGACGCGATCGAACATTCGAAACAACAACCATTGAGTCGACTCTTAGTTGGACTAGGTATTCGACATCTAGGTCCAACGGGTGCGCGCGACGTAGCTCGTGCAACAAGGGATTTTGAGAGATTGAGATCCTCATCGATCGAAACCCTGGCTGAGATTAACGGAATCGGCCATGTGATCGCCGAATCGATCGTTCGCTTTATGAACAACCCTGCGAACATGGTCGTTCTTGATCGTCTTCCGAAGTTAGGTCTCACCCTTGTCGAGCCAGAATCGCCAACGTTGAGCGATGGGGATGGTCCACTCTCTGGAAAAACGGTGGTCGTCACGGGGGCCGTTCCTGGCTTCACTCGTGACGAAGCCGAAGAAGCAGTTGAGAGCGCCGGCGGAAAAGCGACGGGATCTGTCTCCAAGAAGACGTTCTGTGTGGTTGTGGGCGACGCTCCCGGAGCATCCAAGATCACGAAGGCCGAGGCACTCAACATCCCGATGGTAGATGCATCTGGCTTTGAAGCCTTGCTTGAAACTGGGGAATTGCCTGAGTGATGTGGAGTTGGCGCAGTGAAGCGTCCACCGGAAAAGGCCCGAGAATCGGTAAGTTGGGAGCACCCTCATGCAGCCTTCGACAGATTTCATCGGACAGTTACTCAATAATCGCTACAAAATCGTTGCCCTTCTCGGCACCGGCGCGTCCGCCAATGTCTATTTGGCTCACGACACGACGCTTGAGCGCTCCGTCGCCGTCAAACTCTTGCAGCCAGAGTTGGTCAACGACGAAGCATTTCTGACTCACTTTCGAGCAGAGGCCCGAGCGGTCGCGGCATTGAATCACCCAAACGTCCTTCGAGTTTTTGACTGGGGTGAGCAAGACGGCGTCCCCTATCTCGTGATGGAGTACTTGGGTGGTGGCTCGCTCAAAGACATCATGGCGCAAGGAGTTCGATTGAGTCCTGAGCAAGCGGCAACTGTTGGTGAACAGGCCGCCGCCGGAGTCTCCTATGCGCATGTCCGGGGACTTGTCCATAGAGATGTCAAACCAGAGAACTTACTTTTCGACGACGAGGGTCGGGTTCGGATCACTGACTTTGGGGTCGCTCGTGCGTTGGCTGAAACAAATGTAAGTGAACCGGGTGACGCCCTTTTGAGCGCTGTCCGCTACGCCTCGCCTGAACAAGCGGAAGGTCGCCCCGTTGAGTCGAAAGCCGATGTGTATTCGCTTGGATTGGTGCTCTACGAGTCAATGACTGGCGTGGTGCCTTTCTTGGCTGAGACACCCCAAGCAACGCTGAGCGCCCGAGTTGGGAGGACATTGCCACTAAACGATGCGGTGGGGCCGCTCGAAGCCATCTTGATTCAGGCAACTGCTCCTGACCCCCAAGACCGCCTTGACGCACCGACGCTCGAGCAACGCCTGGCCTCGATGCAGGCGACACTTCCACCTCCGCTACCCCTGCCACTGAGGAATTCGAATCCACCAGCACAAGACCAGGCCACGGGCGTCCTTGGGGCCACGGCAACGGGTGCGGCACTTGGAAGTTTTGGATTTAAGGCCCCTTCTCTTGACGAGCTGACACAAGTCACCCCGGCGGTCACTGGCTCTGGCCATGTCCCCGCAGGAGTTAGCGCACCAGTAAGTGAGACCGTGGTGGTCCCAGTTGCAGCTATCAGTGATGACAATACGACCTTGGCGCCACGCCCAATAGACCCGGCGAACTATGAAATGGCTGCCAGGAAGCGTCGAAAGAAATGGCCGTTTGTCCTTGTGGCGATTGTGGTTCTTCTGGGAGCATTTGCAGCCTTCGCTATTGGAACCAAGCTATTCGTTCCTTCTGTCAATGTCCCAAGCGTCGTTGGCGAATCACAGTCCCAAGCTCGCTCAACCTTGAGCAGTAAAAATCTCGATGCGGTCTTCGCTCCTGCGGTCTATTCAGTTTCGGTTCCAACCGGCAACATCATCTCTCAAAATCCGAAGTCGGGAGCGAGTTTGAAGGAAGGCTCGTCAGTGACACTGACAGCCTCTCGGGGACTTCCCCCCGTTACGGTCCCAAGCCTGAGTGGGAAAACATGCGAACAGGCACAAGCAGCCCTAGTAGCGGTCCACCTCAAAGGAACGTGCCCCGATTCGAGTGCTGCCTTTAGTCCAACGGTTCCGGTGAACCAGGTCGTGAACTACACCCAAGGCACTACGAATAATCCGCCTGCAGTTCCCTACGGTTCAACCGTGGAAATCATTATTTCAAAGGGACCACCACCCATTGCGATCCCTCAAGTTTCTGGAACGTATGCCCAAGCCCAAGCCACCTTGAGTGCTGCAGGGTTTGTCGCAGCACAGGCCAATGAGTACTCCACGACCGTTGCAACTGGCCAAGTCATTCGAACGGCCCCCACCGCTGGGTCACTTGCACAAAAAGGTTCGACGGTCACGGTGTACGTCTCACTTGGGAAGGCCACAACCGTTCCCTCAGTCGTTGGACAGACCTATGCGGCGGCGACAGCAACGCTGAAAGCGTCGGGCCTCTTGGCGGGAATGGGGACTGGACCAACGACGGGCCGGGTGGTGACGAGTGTTCCTGCTGCGGGATCTTCGGTGGCGTCTGGTTCGACCATTACGTTAAATCTGAAATGAGCAGCCCAGAGAAACAGTGCGAACTCTGCGAAGCGGCAAAGTTGACGAAGTGGTACCACGAGGACGAAATCTGCTGGGTTGCTGATTGTGAAGTGTGTGACACACCGATGGTCGTCTGGCGACAGCACGGTACCGATCCCTCAAGCGAGGACGAGGACTACATGTTGGCCCGGTTGGGAGAAGCGGCAACGAGCCGTTTTGGTGAAGACGGCTGGTCATTCGATCGGGTCATGCGCCAGATACCAGACCACTTTCATGCCCACGCTCGTGACCCCGACTGGTGGTTTCGACTTCGAGGGATGACTCGCTAGATCCTCTTGGAGATACTTCGCTTGGAGCACGGTGCTGTGCTTGTTTTGGTAGCGGTAGGATCGAAAGCGTTTAGAAGTGCCAAGTGAAGGGAGCGCATTAATGGGCGCCTTAGACGGACGAATCGCAATAATCACAGGAGCTGGCCGAGGAATCGGTCGTGAACATGCGCTCCTCTTTGCTTCGGAAGGAGCCAAGGTCGTTGTCAATGACCTAGGTGGATCACTCGACGGTAATGGTGAGGAAACCTCTCCTGCCGAACAGGTCGTTGGAGAGATCCAGGCCATGGGTGGCGAAGCGGTAGCGAACCACGACAACGTGGCCGATTGGGAGGGTGGACAACGGCTCATTCAAACGGCCATTGACACCTTTGGAGATCTCCACGTCTTGGTGAACAACGCGGGAAACCTCCGCGATCGAGTCTTGGTCAATATGAGTGAAGAAGAGTTTGATGCAGTCATCCATGTGCACCTCAAGGGACATTTCGTTCCTCTCCGGCATGCTGCGGCGTACTGGCGTGAACAAACCAAAGCGGGGGTTGACGTGAAGGCTGCCGTGATCAACACGTCGTCTACCTCGGGGCTGCTTGGGAATCCTGGACAGCTGAACTATGGAGCTGCGAAAGCGGGCATCGGGGCAATGACCGTTATCGCCGCCTCAGAACTTTCTCGATATGGCGTGCGGGTGAATGCGATTGCTCCAGCGGCTCGGACGAGAATGACTGAGTCAACACCTGGCCTCTCAGATATCGTCGGCGAGCCTAGCGATGCTGCAACCTTTGACGTTTGGAATCCGGCCAACATCTCTCCGTTGGTTGGTTACTTGGCGACCGAAACCTGCCCTGCGACAGGCAAGGTCTTTTTTGTCCAAGGAGGAACCGTTCGAAACTTCCAAGGCTGGACGATGACAGAAGCATTGGACAAAGATGACCGATGGACGGTAGCTGAATTGCAGGCGGAGATGCACCGGCTCGACGCGTGAACGACAATTTCGACGGAGAACCTGAGTTTTCGTCATCTCACCACCGGGACAACCCAGAAGAACTTCTCGATCCCTCCTATGACCCAGGCGGGATCGAGTTTGGAGCAAGTGGCTCGGAGACTGATGCGGACCTGAACTGGTTTGCCATGGTCCGCGACAAAGCTCAAACGAGAGCAACGTCTTCAGATCGATATCCATGGTGGGTTCTCACAGCCCTTCTCGCTGGACTCTTGGCGCTGAATATCACCTTCACTGTCTTCATCGTGGCGCTGCCGACAGTCGCGTCAGAGTTCCACACGTCGATCACCGTCTTGACGTGGACAATGACGGGCCCCTTGTTGGCCTACGGACTAGCGGCACCGCTGTTAGGAAAGACTGGTGACATCTTCGGGCACCGAAGGCTCTATCTTTTTGGTCTTGCGGGAGCGGTTGTCTCCGCAGTCTTAACCGCGTTGGCTCCCGATGTCATCACCTTGCTTGGGGCGAGAACTCTTGACGGTATTCAAGGTGCCGCCACCGGCACCGCATCAATGGCGTTGATCATGAATGCATTTCGCCCCGAAGAGAGAGTCAAGGCCATGGGGTGGTGGACGTTGGTTGGAGCGGGCGGGCCGGTCATCGGCGTGTCACTCGGTTCGCCCATTATTCAATTCTTCGGTTGGCGAGCACTGTTTTGGATTCAAGCAGTCTTATTGGTCCTTGCATTTATTGTTGTCGTCATTATCTTGCCTTCGGACCGAGGGACGCCAGAAGAACTTGCGAAAAAGCGAACGAAGGCGACAAAAGAGTTCCGGCGAATGGACTGGATAGGTTCCTTCTCGCTTTCTCTCGGGGTGACGGGGATCATGTTGGCGCTTTCCATCTCGCCACTCCGTGGCTGGACGGGGCCTCTGTCGCTGATGTCCTGGGGATTGGGGATCGCAGGAATGGTGGTCTTTGTCTATCGAATTCGAACGAGTTCAAATCCGCTTATTCCCCCGCACTACTTCAAGAAGCGCAACTTTGTCATGCCCATGGTCATTCGGGCGACATCAAACTTTGCCTATTTTGGAGCGTTCTTTCTCTTTCCCCTCCTTATGGAGGAGGGCTATAACTACTCAATTGGGGAAGTCGGCGGTGTGGCGATTGCTCGACCCATCATGTTCGCAATCTGTTCTCCACTTGCGGGATACGCCGCAGTCAAGATTGGTGAAAAGACATCAACGATTGCAGGAACCATATTCATTACATTTTCAATGATTATTTTTGCCACGCTTGGGACGGGTTCGTCTCTTGTGGTGGTGATTCTCGCGCTTGCCTTTAGTGGGCTTGGCATGGGGGTCGCGATGCCTTCGTCTTCATCGACCATGGCCAATGAGGTCAAAGAAGACGAAATGGGCGTGATGTCAGCAGCGCAGATGTTGGCGATGCAGGTGGGGGAAGTTGCGGGAATTCAGATCCTGATCACGATCCAACAAGGGGTAGCCAAAAATCAAGGTCTTTTGGGAACTCATCAGACGGCAGCGCTGCTCGCGACATTCCACATCCCATTTTTCGTTGGAGCGGCGGTCTGTGCGATCGGGGTGGTCTGTGCCTTCTTCTTAAAACCATTCTCTCGAATGAAAGCAAACGCAAACACTTAACTCGTTAAAGCACGCATCTTTTCTGCAAACTCTATGGCCGAAGGCTCGGGGCTACTTCCCTGCAGCACCATGAGTTTTGCCAAGTCTCCGTCGACTTGAATCTTCCCAGCCATAAACGCAGTCATTGCGGCTTGTGGATTTCCATCGACTAACAGTGCTCGAGCTGTGGCGTAATCAACCGTGACATGAAGATCGGCTGTTTCGAGGTGTCCTTCACTGACGATGAGAGGGCCCTGCGTCGTGTCAACGTGGGCGTCAACGGGAGTTCCCCACGGCGTCTCGTTCACTACGAGATTTAAGGTCACTTCAACGGCGACGCCTGAAGCGGTGTCGGGGAGATCGTCACGCAGCGCTTTGACAGCGTCGATCCATTCTGGGCTGAGGAATTCGTAGGTTGCCATGGTGCCTCCTGGGTTTTCTAGGAAGGGTAGTAGCCCCGGTAACATACTGAGTCATGAGCGCTCCGATCCTGCCTGGTTGTGAACCCTTCTCCTTTGATGGAGGGAGAACCGGAGTCCTCGTTCTTCATGGATTCACTGGGAATCCTCGTTCCATGCGAGGGATCGCGGATCGAATGGCTGATGCCGGAATGAGCGTAGAGATGCCGCTGCTTCCAGGCCATGGGACGGTACTCGATGACATGATTCCGATGCGCTTCGTTGATTGGACGAGTGCGGCAGAGCACGCGTATGAAACATTGGCTGCGAGGACCGATCACGTCGTTGTCCTCGGGCTCTCGATGGGGGGAACGCTGACATGTTGGCTCGCAGAAACCCATCCTGAAATTGCGGCGATTGTGTTGGTCAACCCATTGGTTGAACCAGTTGCTGCTGAGATGGTCGAGGGTTTGACTGCGCTGCAGGAGAGTGGGATTGAAACGTTTGATGCAATTGGCTCTGATATCGCCAAAGAAGGTGTCGTAGAGATGTCGTATCCCGGGACACCGGTGGCGGCTGCCTTTTCATTGTTTGAAGGTGTCGAGGGCGTCGCGAAAAATCTGTCTGCGATCTCATGTCCAGTTCTCCTCTTTTCAAGCGAAGTCGACCACGTGGTTTCGCCAAGCAATGGGCCATTCCTCGTTGAACGAGTGAGTGGCCCTATAGAGCGGGTTCTTCTCGAGCGCAGTTTCCATGTGGCGACAATGGATCATGATGCAGAGTTCATCGAGGTAGAAGCTGTTGCATTTGTTGAACGTATCGCTTCACAGAGAACCTCGTGAGCGATAACACACGCCCTTTAAACGAGGACGACGTACGACACGTCGCGAAATTGGCTCGACTCCAACTCAAGGATGAAGAAATCATTCGATTCACCGAGCAACTTCGATCAGTTCTTGATCATGCCGCTGACGTTGCATCGCTTGACCTAGAAGGCATTGCCCCAACTGCACACCCTCTCGAGCTTTCAAACGTCCTGAGAGCCGATGAGGTCACTGCCTCATCCGACAGGGACGAGGTGCTGCGTGCCGCTCCGAGCGTGGCAGATCATCGATTTCGTGTTCCCCGAATCGTTGGTGAAGCCCCGTGAGTGTTCTTGATACAGGAGCGAGAGTGAATGCTGGAGAAGTTTCAGCTGTGGCGTTAGCTAATGAATCACTCCAACAGATCGATTCCCAAGAAGGGGAGATTCACGCGTTTGTTGAAATTCAGCGCGAACAGGTTCTTCGAAAAGCACAAGCGATTGATGACGGGGTGGCGCAAGGCAAGAACATGGGCGTCCTTGCCGGAGTCCCACTCGCGCTCAAGGACAATCTGTGTCAGCACGGTGAAGTGACGTCGTGCGCAAGCAACATTCTCTCGGGGTGGCGTCCTCCTTATGACGCCACTGTGGTTTCTCGTATTGAAACTGCTGGGGTCTTAATCGTTGGGAAAACGAATATGGACGAGTTCGCAATGGGATCATCAACGGAGAACTCCGCATTTGGGCCGACGAAAAACCCGCATGACACGACAAAAGTTCCTGGAGGCTCAAGTGGTGGATCTGCAGCTGCAGTCGCTGCATCGATGACGCCTCTTTCGCTCGGCTCTGACACGGGTGGATCGATCCGCCAACCCGCAGCGTTTTGTGGCGTGGTGGGTGTCAAACCTACGTACGGTCTTGTCTCTCGCTACGGCTTGGTGGCCTTTGCGAGTTCCCTCGATCAAGTCGGCCCATTCGCAGGATCCGTCGCAGACGCTGCCGCACTGCTCGAAGTCATTGCTGGCCATGACCCGAAAGACTCCACGTCACTGAATGCACCTGCGCCAGCGCTGAGTAGTCATCTCGATGACGGGGTAAAGGGAATGCGTGTTGGGCTTTGCAACGAACTTCTTGAAGGGTGCGCCCCTGACATGGTGGCTGCAATCAAAAGAGCAGCAGAAGTGTTGTCGAATGCTGGGGCCGAGATTATTGAGATTTCAATCCCCGAGCTAAAACTTGGCCTCTCTGCGTACTATCTCATCGCTCCTGCCGAGGCGTCATCGAACCTGGCCCGCTATGACGGCGTCCGCTATGGAGTCCGAGTCGACGCGGAAGATGTCACGGCAATGAACACCGCAACGCGAACCGCAGGATTTGGCGACGAAGTCAAACGACGAATCATGCTTGGGACCTACGCCCTCTCGGCTGGTTACTACGACGCCTATTACGGCCAAGCTCAGAGAGTTCGTACACTCATCATCAACGCTTTTACCAAGGCTTACTCTTCGGTTGATCTGCTTTTGGGGGCAACAACCCCGACAACCGCATTTGCTATCGGAGACAAAGTTGGAGATCCCATGTCGATGTATCAATCAGATATCTGCACGATCCCAACGAACTTGGCCGGTCATCCCGCCCTTTCGGTGCCCTTTGGCGTTGGTGATGACAAGATGCCAATCGGAGCCCAGCTACTCGGTCCCGCCTTGTCAGAGCAGCAACTCTTTCAAGCGGCGTCGGTCCTCGAGCACGGAGCAAACTCATGAGTTCGCTCCCCGAGGGATGGGACATGGTGGTGGGTCTCGAAGTCCACACCGAGCTCAAGACCGCCACCAAGTTGTTTTGTGGGTGCGCCAATAACTTTGGTGACGAACCAAATACCAATATCTGTCCTGTCTGCTTAGGCCTTCCAGGTTCGCTCCCAGTTCTCAATGAAGGAGCCGTTGAATTCGCTATCCGCATTGGCCTGGCCTTGCACTGTGTGGTGCAGCCTTCTTCGTTCCACCGAAAGAACTACTTCTATCCAGATCAGCCCAAGGACTACCAAATCAGCCAGTACGACGTTCCGATTAATGGACCCGGCTACCTCGACCTGCCAGACGGAAGCCGGGTAGGAATTGAGCGAGCCCACTTAGAAGAGGACACAGGAAAAACGACTCACGTCGGAGGAACGGGTCGAATCCACGGGTCTGATGAGTCGCTGGTTGACTACAACCGTTCCGGCGTTCCTCTCGTCGAGATCGTCTCAGGGCCTGATATCCGCTCCGCAGAACAAGCGCGTGGCTACGCGGCGGAGCTGAGGTCCATTCTGATCGCGTCTGGTGCATCGGATGGTCGCATGGAAGAAGGTTCCATGCGGGTCGATGCAAATGTCTCTGTGCGCCGGGGGACCGAGGCGCCCTTTGGAACACGATGCGAGATTAAAAATTTGAACTCGCTCCGATCAGTGCAGCGTGCAGTTGAATATGAAGCGCTTCGCCAAATTGCAATCCTCGATGATGGTGGGACTATTTCTCAAGAGACACGGCACTGGGATGAAGACGCAGGGAAAACCCAGACCATGCGTTCAAAGGAAGAAGCCTACGACTACCGCTATTTTCCAGAACCTGATCTCGTGCCAGTTGTCCCATCAGAAGCATTCATTCGCCAAATCGAAGCCGAGTTGCCACCGATGCCAGCGCAACGTCGACGTGAACTCATTGCTCACTTTGGAGATGCGGCCACTGATGCACAACTCGATCAAGCCAACGCTGCTGTTGAGTTAAACCTTGACCCGTTTATCGTGGGAGCTATCGAGAAGGGGATTACGCCAGCCCTTGCCCTTGCCCGGACTGCGAATGAGCTAGCAGGACTCGGCGATGACGCTATGTCCCTGCCAAAAGATGACTACATCGCACTCTTGAAGATGGAAGACGCAGGAGAACTTTCGGCAACCCAATCAAAGAAAGTCCTCGCTGACTTAGTCGCTGCCGGCGGGGGAGACCCGAAGGCTGTGGCCGAATCTAAGGGATTTGAGCAGCTCGACGCCGGTGCGCTCGACGCGACGCTGGACGAGATTATTGCTGCGAATCCGGACGAGTGGGCTCGATACCGAGAGGGAGACGATAAGTTAACGGGCTTTTTCACGGGGAAGGTCATGGCCGCTACGCAAGGCCAGGCCGATGGAAAAGCGGTCAATGCTGCCCTTCGCCAACGTAGAAGCTGAGAGAAGTCTCGCAAAGGTCTCAAGGTTTCGTAGACTGAACTCCTATGGCCACTGACGAGCATGGACAGATAGAACACGAAGGCATGAAGCCTCGGAGCTTTCAAGTTACCGATGGGCCTGAGCGTGCACCTGCTCGAGCCATGCTCAGAGCGGTGGGAATGACCGATGATGACTGGGACAAGCCCCAAGTTGGTGTTGCGTCAAGCTGGAATGAAGTCACTCCCTGCAACTTGCCGCTTGAGCGATTAGCCAAGCGTGCCAAAGAGGGCGTTCGCCATGCGGGAGGATTCCCCTTCGAATTCGTGACCATTGCCGTCTCCGATGGAATTTCGATGGGGCACGAAGGAATGCGTGCGTCACTCGTTTCTAGAGAAGTCATTGCTGACTCTGTCGAGACCGTCATGCATGCAGAGCGTTTCGATGCACTTGTCACGTTCGCAGGGTGTGACAAGTCGTTGCCAGGAATGTTGATGGCCTCGGCTCGCCTCAATCTGCCGAGCGTCTTTCTCTACGGCGGCACGATTCTCCCAGGAAGATTAGAAGATCGAGCACTGGATATCGTCAGTGTGTTTGAAGCAGTTGGTGCACACGCGGTTGACGCACTCAGCGACGAAGAACTCTCTTTGATTGAGCACAATGCGTGTCCCACTGAGGGCAGTTGTGCCGGAATGTTTACCGCCAACACCATGGCCTCGATTGGCGAGGCGTTAGGGATGTCTTTGCCGGGGAGCGCCTCGGCTCCTGCCGTTGACCGACGTCGAGATGACTACGCCTTTGCATCAGGACAGGCGGTGATTGAACTCCTCCGCCAAGGCATTCGACCTCGAGACATCATGACCAAGCACGCATTCGAGAACGCCATTGCGGTGACCATGGCGCTTGGTGGCTCAACGAATGCGGTCTTGCACCTTTTGGCCATTGCGAATGAGGCACGAGTTGACCTCGAACTCGAAGACTTCAATCGAATTGCTGCGAAAGTTCCTCACTTAGCGGATACGAAACCTCACGGGAAATATCACATGACTGATCTCGACCGTATCGGTGGCGTTCCTGTTGTCTTGGCGCAACTTTTGGAAGCTGGCCTTCTCCACGGTGACTGCATGACCGTGACAGGAAAGACGATGGCTGAGAATTTGGCCGCGTTAGACGTCCCGTCACCGGATGGTGAAGTGATTCACACCCTTGATAACCCCATCAATAAACAAGGTGGGATTGCAATTTTGACTGGATCGCTGGCACCAAAAGGCTCAGTGGTGAAAGTCGCGGGTATTGATACATTGCTCTTCGATGGAACCGCTCGGGTCTTTGATGGAGAAGCCGCAGCTATGGATGCCATTCTTGCGGACTCCATCAAGCCAAACACTGTGGTCGTCATCCGGTACGAAGGCCCTAAAGGTGGACCTGGCATGCGCGAGATGCTTGCCGTGACGGGAGCGATGAAGGGTGCAGGGAGAGGTGCAGACTGCGCTCTGATTACAGATGGTCGGTTTTCTGGGGGAACCCATGGATTCTGCATAGGTCACGTCGCTCCTGAAGCTGTTGCTGGTGGACCAATTGCGTTAGTTGAAGATGGAGATCGAATCGTCATCGACGTTACGAACCACACGATTGACCTTCTCGTCGATGATGAGGTCCTCGCCAATCGATCGGCGAACTTGAAAGCCTTCGAGCCCCGCTATACCTCTGGGGTGCTGGCGAAATTTGCTCGGCTCGTCACAGGGGCTGAGCGCGGAGCCATCACTGAAGCCTAAGGTCGGGGTTGCCAGACAAGCTCGTCGAATTGCATGAGCCCAGAGGGGGAGCAGTGACAGAGCCAACACCGAAAAAAGACCTCACCATTGATGAGTTCGGTCGGCCACTTCACGCTTCGTTGACCCAACAAGAGATTTCAGACGAGCGGCGACTGATCCTTCAGAGGGAACGAGCGATCGCTGCGCCTTTTTGGGGAGGGTTTCAGCCAAGAATTGTCATCGGCTTTCTTCTCTGTGCTGTGCTGTGGGTCGGAGTCGTGGTGTTAGGAACAACAGGCATCATTCCCCTCTGGTTGGGCCTGATTCTCAACACAGGTATTGCGTCGATGTTCTATATGCCGATGCACGAAGCGGTACACGGCAATATCTCAGGCCGCCAGCGTGATCTCCGGTGGATCGAAAATTTGATTGGGACTCTTTGTTCGATCCCCCTTGGGATTTCCTATGGATCTCATCGAGGTTCGCATATGCGCCACCATGCCTTCACCAACAATCCAGAAAAAGATCCTGATCACTACACCGATGGTCCACTTTGGCAACTTCCAGGTAAATGGTTTGCACTTCTTGTCGTTCAGACACTGCTCCCGTTGTTTGCCTTCGTGCCAGCAACTCGACGCCTGCTTCCCGCACAGATCCGCCAGGCGCTCGCTGCCGACGGTGATCGAAAGAGCGGACTGATCCAGCTTCGATTCTGGGCGATCACGACTGCGGTGCTGATCCTGGCGTTTGTGTGCGGTGTTGGCTGGGCGGCTCTTTTGCTGTGGTACCTACCTGCTCGACTTCAAGCCCTCTGGCTCCTCTTCGTCTTCGCGTGGTACCCCCACCACCCAGCTGGGGCTGTGGGTCGCTACGTCGACACTCGAATCGCCGTCTTTCCAGGGTCTCGATGGTTGATTCGAGGTCACGATCACCACGCGCTCCACCACCTTTTTCCTCAGATCCCTCACTATCGACTTCGCGCACTCTGGCAGGTGAATGCTGATGATTTGGTTCCGAAAGGCGTCCGCTCAGAAGGTCGAGCCAAGGCGGCGACTGGGCCAATCGCCTGGTAGGCGACTCCTCTGGTGTCGACCAGCCATCGTCACAGAAGTACTAAGGAAATCCCGAGGAAAACGAATAAATTTGAATCAGGCGTGCGCCTATGGCAGACTTTCCCTGTGGCACAAATCACTTCTTCACGTTTTGCCCTGGTAGTAGTACCGTAACGCGCGGTCCTCTATCAACCCCGCGCGTTTTCACCTCCCCAACAGGGGAGGTTTTTTAATCCCGAAAAACAAACCGACACCATCAACTGAAGGAAAATGAAATGAAAATCACAGGAGCGCAAGCCCTCATCAAAAGTCTCGAGATGCAGGGGACTGAGATCATCTTTGGCTACCCCGGCGGGGCGATCTTGCCGGTGTATGACCCAATCATCGACTCAACAATCCGCCACGTGTTGGTCCGCCATGAACAAGGGGCGGGTCACATGGCCGAAGGCTACGCCCAAGCAACGGGGCGACCCGGGGTTGCCATGGTCACCTCTGGACCTGGAGCGACAAATATCGTGACCCCGATTGCCAATGCGTACATGGACTCCATTCCTTTAGTCGTCATCACCGGGCAGGTCCCCACGGCAGCAATTGGGACTGACGCATTCCAAGAATGCGACATCACTGGTATCACCATGGGGATCACGAAACACAACTGGCTCATCAAAGACGTGAACGATATTGCTGACGTCATTGCTGAAGCGTTCTACGTTGCCACCACTGGGCGACCAGGTCCGGTGCTCGTTGACTTCCCGAAAGACATCGCTCAATCCGAGATGGAGTGGCACGACCCGCCGAGCCCTGACCAACTTGACCTTCCGGGTTACCACCCCATGATGGAAGGTGACCCCGCATTGATCGCAGAAGCCGCAGCCCTCATGGCGGCGGCGGAGCGACCGGTTCTCTACGTCGGTGGAGGAGTCTTAAAAGCACGAGCCTCAGAGGCCCTCATGGAGCTCGCTGCGTTAACGGGAGCCCCGGTCGTGACGACCTTGATGGCACGAGGGGCATTCCCTGACACGCACCCTCAATGTCTTGGGATGCCTGGGATGCATGGGAACTACACAGCGGTGACCGCAATGCAAAAGGCAGACCTTTTGGTCTCCCTGGGTGCTCGATTTGATGACCGGGTCACGGGAAAAGTTGATGCGTTCGCCCCTGTTGCCAAAGTCATCCATGTCGACATCGACCCTGCGGAGCTTGGAAAAGTTCGCACCCCGGAAATTGGGATTGTTGGAGACTGTCGAGTTGTCATTGACGAACTCACAAAAGCGTCACAAGGGTTGAGTCGAACCGATATTTCACCCTGGTGGGACCAAGTCCACGCGTGGCAAGCGCGCTATCCAATTCACTACGACGAAGCCCAAACTGGTGGCATGTTGAAGCCGCAGACCATTATTGAGACGCTGGCTGCCAACAGTCCAGATGACACCATCGTGGTTTCAGGCGTTGGACAACACCAAATGTGGGCATCACTGCACTGGACGTTTGACTATCCCTACACATGGATTAACTCTGGGGGAGCAGGAACGATGGGATTCTCTATCCCTGCCGCCATTGGGGCCAAAGCCGGAAAGCCAGAACGAACGGTGTGGGCGATCGATGGTGATGGTTGTTTCCAGATGACGGCGCAAGAACTTGTGACAGCTCGAAGCGAACAGATTCCAATCAAAGTTGCGATCTTGAACAATTCATATCTCGGGATGGTTCGCCAATGGCAAGAGATGTTCTATGAAGAGCGCTATAGCGAGGTGTATTTGAGCACCGACCTCCCTGACTACGTCATGTGGGCTGAAGCAATGGGGTGTGTTGGAATTCGTGTGGATAGCCCAGAAGAAGTGTTACCCGCTATTGAAAAAGCTAACTCCATCAATGATCGACCTGTCGTGATTGATTTTCGAATCGATGCCTCAGAGAAGGTCTTCCCGATGGTTCCCGCCGGTGCGTCAAACGATGAGATCGTCGTGCACCCAAGTCAAGAAAAGAGTGACTAATGGCTCCTGAACCGTTTTTAGGAACAACAGAATCAACACCGATTCGACACCACATTCTTTCTGTGCTGGTGGAGAACAAAGCCGGTGTGCTTTCTCGCGTCGCTGGGCTTTTTTCTCGCCGGGGTTTTAATATTTACTCCCTGGCGGTGGCTCCGGCCGATGATGACGAGAGATTCTCTCGAATCACCATCGTTGTCGACGCAGAGTCAGCACCTTTGGAACAGGTCGTTGGACAGCTGAACAAACTCATCAATGTGGTCGAAATCCGAGACTTGGCGCCAACTGAGGCCGTTGAGCGAGAACTCCTCTTGGCGACGGTCCATATCGACGCTGAAGGCCGAGGAGAGCTTCTGCGTCGAGTCGCCCATTCTGGGGCCAGCATCATCGATTTCTCGGGTTCAGCGGTCACGGTGTCCTTGGCGGGAACGCCCGCAGCACTCGATACTTTTGAGACGTCGCTCGCAGAGCGCTACCCCTCATTAGAGGTGCAGCGAACGGGTCGCGTGGCTTTGCCTAGACTTCATCCTTCGGCCTAAGTCGCTGGCACTTAATTCGCACTACTGAGATCACTATTCACAACACAAGAAACAGGAGACCCCCATGGCAACCCTTTATTACGAAAAAGATACTGACCCATCATTGATTCAAGGTCGCAAAGTCGCAATCTTGGGCTATGGCTCACAGGGCCACGCCCACGCACTCAATCTTTCTGAGTCTGGCGTCGATGTTCGAGTGGGGCTGCGAGAAGGTTCCGCCTCGGCCAAGAAAGCCGCCGAAGCTGGTCTGAAGGTCATGTCACCAGCCGACGCAGCAGCCGATGCTGAAGTGATCATGGTCTTGGTTCCTGACACCGAACAGAAAAAGGTCTACGACGAGTCGATTGCGCCGTCGCTCAAAGACGGCGACATGCTGATGTTTGCCCACGGCTTTAATATCCGTTTCGAACAGATTGTTCCTCCAGCGGGTGTCGACGTCACGATGGTTGCTCCGAAGGGACCCGGACACCTCGTTCGTCGGACCTACACCGAAGGGGGAGGAGTTCCTTCTCTCGTTGCGGTGCATCAAGATGCCACTGGAAACTCACACGCCATCGCATTGAGCTATGCCCATGCAATTGGTGCAACCCGGGCTGGTGTTTTGGACACGACCTTCACAGAAGAGACAGAAACTGATCTCTTCGGTGAGCAAGTCGTCCTCTGTGGAGGCGTCACGGCACTCGTGAACGCTGGCTTTGAGACGCTCGTTGATGCTGGCTATCAGCCAGAGAGTGCCTACTTTGAATGCCTGCACGAACTCAAGCTCATTGTCGACTTGATGTACGAACAAGGGATCGCAGGTATGCGCTACTCAATCTCAGACACCGCTGAGTATGGAGACCTCACCCGAGGTCCTCGAGTCATCAATGACTCCGTTAAAGCAGAGATGCGAAAGATCCTCGGTGAAATTCAAGACGGAACGTTTGCTCAAGAGTGGATTGCCGAGAACCGTAATGGTCGACCTGAATATGAGCGGCTCCAAGCAGAAGGTAAGGCTCAGGAGATTGAAGTTGTCGGAGCAGAACTCCGCGACATGATGCCATTTATTTCTGCTGGAAAGCAGAAGGTCGAAGACATCTCTGGAGGCTGAGGCTTAGGAGAGGGCCCCAACGACGTGGGTGATTGCTCCACACAAAAGAGCAATGTCATCTGGGTCAATGGCTGGGAACATGGCAATACGTAATTGGTTCCGTCCGAGTTTTCGATAGGGCTCAGTATCAACAATCCCATGCGCTCGAAGCACGGCAGCAATTTGGCTTGCGTCAATCGCATCTACAAAGTCAATAGTGGCGATGACGTGGCTGCGTTGGTCTTCTCGCTCGACGAAGGGGCGAGCAAAGCCACTCTTTTCGGCCCAGGTGTAGAGAATCTCCGCAGAGCGATCACATCTCCCTGTTGAAAAGTCGAGACCTCCGTTATCGTTCATCCATTTGATTTGCGACCTCAGGAGGTGAATGGTTGCAAGTGCGGGAGTGTTATACGTCTGGTCAAGGCGTGAGTTATCAAGCGCAATCTTCAAGTCAAAGAATGCGGGGACCCAACGATCAGAGGCAGCGAGTGATTCAATGCGCTCGATCGCCGCTGGTGAGCACAAGGCCAGCCACAGCCCACCATCCGAGGCGAACGACTTTTGAGGAGCAAAGTAATAGCAGTCGAACTCATTGGCATCGACATAAAGCCCTCCCGCCGCTGACGTGGCGTCGACGGCAACAAGTCCAGAAGCATCTGGTCGCGTGATCTTCATTGAAACACCTGTTGACGTTTCATTGTGGGTCAGCGCGTAGAGATCAATCTCGCTATTGGCGATCGCTGCAGGATGCGTTCCGGGATCGGTCTTGATAATTTCAGGGTCATCAAGGAACGGTGCTTGCGAGGCAGCCGTGGCGAACTTCGAAGAAAATTCTCCGAAACTGAGGTGTTGACTTTTCTTCTCGATGAGGCCAAATGTCGCGGCATCCCAAAAACAGGTTGTGCCCCCATTCCCGAGGAGCACCTCGTAGCCATCGGGGAGCGAGAACAACTCTGCAAGACCGCTGCGCACGTCTCCTACGACGGACTTCACGGTTTTTTGTCGGTGGCTCGTCCCCAAGAAGTGAGGAGCGTCCGCCGCAAGGGCAGCGACCTGTTCGGATCGAACCTTGGAAGGTCCGGCACCAAAGCGGCCGTCCTTCGGGAGGAGTTCAGCGGGGATACGAATGTCGGGTGTCTCTGCCATGTGTGGAATCATGTCACCTATGGCAACCCCTCATGGCACAGCAGCAGATCGGCGAGTTTCACGCCTCCTTTCAGAGCTCCAGCCCTCGGCCACATTGGCCGTAGATGCTCGAGCCAAAGCCCTGAAAGCCGCAGGGGAAAACGTCATTGGGTTTGGTGCTGGTGAGCCAGACTTCCCAACCCCACAAGCCATCGTGGACGCCGCAGTGGCGGCCTGCCTCGATCCGAAAAACCATAAGTACAGTCCCGCCGCCGGCCTCCCTGAACTTCGAGATGCAGTGGCTCAAAAAACTCTTCGAGACTCCGGACTAGAGGTCAGTGCCGACCAAGTGATCATCACCAACGGTGGAAAGCACGCAGTGGCGAATACCTTCGAAGCGCTCCTTGATCCAGGTGATGAAGTCATCATCCCAGCTCCCTATTGGACAACGTATCCAGAGTCAGCAGCGCTGGTCGGCGGCGTGCCAGTGATCGTGCCTACAGATGAGTCAACTGGATTCAAAGTTACCGTTCCTATGTTGGATGCGGTCTGGACTGAGCGTTCAAAACTGTTGGTCTTTGTGTCGCCATCGAACCCCACTGGAGCGGTCTACGACGCAGACGAGATCGACGCCATTGGGGCATGGGCGGCATCTCGCGGCGTCTGGGTGATGGCCGATGAGATCTACGAGCATTTGACCTACGACAACACTCCTCTCCTTTCTCTTCCTGCCAGGTGTCCAGAACTCGGCGACCGCTGGGTCATCGTCAATGGTGTCGCGAAGACCTACGCCATGACCGGATGGCGAGTTGGCTGGATGATCGGACCGAAGGACGTCATCAGCGCTGCAACGAACTTACAAAGCCAGATCACCTCAAATGTCGCCAATGTCTCCCAGCGAGCTGCCCTTGCCGCAGTCTCCGGAGACTTGATGGCCGTTGAGATGATGCGAGAGACATTTGACCGTCGGCGACGCACCATGACGTCGATGCTCAATGACATTGATGGCGTGAGCTGCCTAGAGCCAAAGGGTGCGTTTTACTGCTTCCCAAACGTGACGGGACTTCTCGGCAAGTCGATTGGTGGAGCAAGAGCGACAACGAGTGCCGAACTTGCAGAGATTGCTATTGACCAGGTCAAGGTCGCTGTGGTGCCCGGTGAGGCCTTCGGAAGCCCTGGGTACTTTCGACTTTCCTATGCCCTCGGAGATGAGGATCTCGCCGAAGGCGTGGGCCGACTTGCTCAATTGTTTTCGACTGCGCAATAGGTCCAAAAAACCCCCTACGATCTAGATACCCCACAACACCCAAGGAGCCCCGTGGCACGAGTACTCGTCACTGAAAAGATTGCCCAACCAGGACTTGACCAGCTGAGCGCCGCTGGACATGAGGTCGACGTGCAACTCGGCCTCTCGCCAGAGGAATTACTCGGAGCGATCGTGGGAGCACACGCCCTCATCATTCGATCCGCAACCAATGTCACTCCTGAGGTCTTGGCGGCAGGTACAAGTTTGGTGGTTGTTGGTCGAGCGGGAATTGGACTCGACAATGTTGCGGTTGACGTTGCGACTGAGCGGGGCGTCATGGTGGTCAATGCACCACAATCAAATATTCTCTCTGCCGCTGAACAGGCGATGGCCCTCTTGCTGGCACAAGCTCGCAATATCCCACAAGCCCATGCTGCGCTGGTGCAGGGAAAGTGGGAGCGAGCGAAGTGGGAAGGCGTCGAACTCTATGGCAAGACCCTTGGTGTGATTGGACTGGGTCGAGTTGGTGCCCTTGTCGCACAACGTGCCCTTGCCTTTGGCATGCGACTCGTCGCCTACGACCCGTTTGTCTCGGCAGACCGGGCTCGTCACATGGGAGTTGAACTGATGTCGTTGGAAGAAGTCTTTGGAATGTCCGACTTCATCTCGATTCACCTTCCAAAGAACAAAGAGACCATTGGACTCATTGATGCCGCAATGCTGGCGAAGTCCAAACCTGGCATTCGAATCATCAATACCGCTCGTGGTGGGATCATCGTCGAGTCTGACTTGGCCGAAGCCGTGCGATCCGGAACGGTGCAAGGTGCGGGGCTTGACGTCTTTGAGGCGGAACCGACGACTGAGTCGCCACTCTTCGAACTCGAGAGCGTGGTGGTCACACCTCACCTCGGAGCCTCGACAGCAGAAGCTCAAGATAAGGCCGGAATGACCATTGCCGAGCAGGTCGAGTTAGCACTTGCAGGAGATTTCGTCCCGTTTGCTGTGAATATCTCGGCCGGCGAGGTTTCTGAAGTCGTCCGACCCTTCATGGGTTTGGCCGAACAACTTGGGCGCTTCTTTGGTGGGCTCCATGAAAGCAGCCCCTCAAAGATTGAAATCAGTTATCAGGGCCAGCTCGCAGGAGCGGGAACTGGCATTTTGACGCTCTCGGTCTTGAAAGGATTCTTCGGCTCAACAAGTTCAGAGCCGGTCTCCTACGTCAATGCACCCGCACTTGCTGAAAGTCGAGGAATTGAAATCCAAGAGAACTCGAATATCACGAGTCATGATTTCGTGAATTTGATCTCAATCCGTTCAAATGATCACAGCGTGGCCGGGACAATGACTGGCATCGGACACAAAGTAGAGAATCGGGTTGTCAGTGTCGACGATCACAACGTAGAGGTTCCTCCCGCTGATCACATGTTGGTCGTGAGAAACGATGACCGTCCGGGGATGATTGGCTCTGTGGGACGGTTCCTCGGATCTGCGGGAATCTCAATCTCTTCGATGGCAGTCGGTCCAAACACCGACAAGGTCACCGCACTGATGGTGCTTTCAACTGATCAACCTGTTCCAGACAGTGTGATCAGTGAGATGGCAGCGAGTGACGGCATCCTGGACTTGCACCGCATCAGCCTCTAAGGCGACGTCGCCGTTCAGTTAGGCGATGTTCTTCTCAGGAACGTCTGGCCACGTATCAAGGCTCCCCGTAAGTGGAACCCCCGCGTCAAGGCTGGACTCTGGGGCTCGAGAGGAGCGGAGTTTGAGCACCAGGAAGGCAATGCCAGCAACCAAAAGGCCCAGAAGAATAAGTCGAATTGTTCGTGCCATAGGTGCCCATGTTAGCCACAACGGCAGAATGGGCCAAGTCGAGGCACTACAATGGAGACTAATGAATACCACGACCAAGACCCTGCTGCTTCTCTGAGGCGAGCGCCACACTGCGCTCGCTAGTTCTCCTCCTGTGCCCATTGTGGCCAGGGGGTTTTTTATTGGGCCGACAATGGGTGCTTGGTGAGGAAGAATAGGAAGAGGAAAAGGAAGTTACGACTATGGCAAAGACCACTGAACAGAGGACCGGGGCCATGCCCCATGACCACTATCACGCTGTCCTGCCCGTCGACCTTCCTGATCGAACGTGGCCCAGCCGTCAATTCAGTGAAGCCCCTCGATGGTGCAGCGTTGATTTGCGAGATGGAAATCAAGCGTTGATCGATCCGATGGATCCAGATCGAAAGATGGCGTTGTTTGATCTTCTCATCGAGCTTGGGTTCAAAGAAATTGAAGTTGGCTTCCCCTCAGCCTCACAAACTGATTTTGACTTCATGCGTCAAATCATCGAAGAGAATCGGATCCCTGACGACGTCACTATTCAAGTGCTTGTGCAATGTCGAGAAGATTTGATTCGGAGAACCTATGAATCAATCCGAGGTGCGAAGAACGTCATCGTTCACTTCTATAACTCAACGTCGTCGCTTCAGCGTCGTGTGGTCTTTGATCTCGATCGCCAGGGAATTGTTGACATCGCCACACACGCAGCTGCACTCTGCGTGGAGCTTGAGGCCACGATTCCAGAAACCACGATCACCTATGAATACTCACCAGAGAGTTTTACTGGTACTGAGCCTGAGTATGCCGTGGAGATCTGCGAAGCAGTGATGGACGTGATTCAACCCACTCCTCAACGACCACTTATCCTGAACTTGCCGGCCACGGTTGAGCACTACTCTCCAAATCTCTACGCCGACGTGATTGAATGGTTCTGTCGGACCATTAAGGACCGAGAAAGTGTTGTCGTGAGCCTTCACCCTCACAATGACCGAGGCACAGGCGTCGCTGCGGCTGAACTTGGCATCTTGGCGGGAGCAGACCGAGTCGAAGGAACGTTGTTCGGGAACGGTGAGCGGACCGGAAATGTCGATATTGTCACGTTGGCATTGAACTTATTCTCTCAAGGTGTTGATCCTGAGTTGAAGTTGACTGACATTGAGAAAGTTCGGCGGATCGCTGAGTACGCCACTCGGCTTCCCGTGCATCCCCGTCACCCCTACGCAGGAGATTTGGTCTACACAGCCTTTTCGGGGTCACATCAAGATGCCATCAAGAAAGGTATGGCCGATATTGGTGAGGACTACGACCACTGGGAAGTACCGTATTTGCCGATTGACCCGAAGGACACTGGACGAACCTACGAAGCGATCATTCGGGTGAATAGCCAATCAGGTAAAGGTGGAGTCGCCTACTTGATGGACGCCGAACACGGTTTAGATCTTCCGCGCCAACTTCAAGTCGAGTTCAGTAGAACTGTCCAGAAGGTGACCGAGGAGAGTGGGACCGAGATTAAGCCCGACGCACTCTGGGATGTCTTTGAAGCAACGTATCTCCCAGAAGACGCTGCACTTCGACTCTTGTCAAGTGAAGTGACCACGGGTGGTGGCAAGACAACGGTGTTTGCTCAGATGCTGATCAACGGCGACCACCTCACGATCAAGGGTGAAGGAAACGGGCCAATTGATGCGATGATCGCAGGGCTCCGTGGTGAACTTGGCATCAGCTTTGAGGTAAAGAACTATTCGGAGCATGCGTTGACCTCCGGGTCGTCGGCGTCTGCGGTGGCGTACATCGAAGCGGAAGGTGCGAATGGTGAGACGTGGTGGGGAGTCGGCATGGACTCGTCAATTCTCGATGCGTCGCTTCAAGCGGTGGTCTCTGCAGCTAATCGATTGAAGTGAGCAACGTTCTCGTTCGAGATGCTCAACCGGGCGACGTCGAAGCAATCTGGAACTTGACGCGTGAGCTGGCGGTTTTTGAACACTTAGAAGACCAGTTTGTTGCGACTGTTGATGACTTTCACAAAGAACTCTTTGGTGAGGATCCCGCAGCGAAGGTCATCATCGCTGAGATTGATGGCAAGCTCGCTGGGACCGCACTGTACTTTCGAACGTTCTCGACATTCCTTGGCCGCTCAGGAATCTGGCTTGAGGACCTCTTCATCCATGAGGAGTATCGCCGCCATGGGGTAGCGACGAAGTTGATGGAAGAGCTAAAGCGCAGGAGTCCGGGGCGCCTTGAGTGGATGGTCCTCGACTGGAACGAAGACGCTATTGCTCTCTACGACCACCTTGGTGCAACACAGTTCACCGATGCCTGGACGCACTACCGCATCACGTAAGTGAGAGAGCGCTAGCGAGTCGAGGGAAGAAAGCGCAACCGAGAGGTTTCATAGGCTGCAAGATCGCTCTCATATCGCATCGAGAGACCAATATCATCCCAACCATTCAAGAATCTGTCTCTCGTGAACTCATCGAGAGGGAATGTGGTTGAAAACCCAAGCGCAGGAACTTCGAGCGTTCCCTTTGCCACATCAATAGTGAATTCAAGTGACGGGTCTGCAGCGACCGCATCGAGAAGTGTTCTCCCGGCCTCTTCTGTGACTTGAACCGGAAGCAAGCCTTGCTTCGTACAGTTGTTTCGAAAGATATCGGCGAAACGAGGGGAGATCACAGCTTCGAAGCCATAGTCAGTTAGGGCCCAGACAGCATGTTCCCGAGATGAACCAGTTCCAAAGTTTGGACCAGCGATTAATACGTTGGCTCCCTGGAACTCTTCATTGTTGAGGATAAATGATCGGTCATCTTTCCACTCAGAGAAGAGGCCAGCTCCAAACCCGGTGCGCTCTACGCGCTTGAGCCAATCTGAGGGAATGATCTGATCGGTATCGACGTCGGAGCGATCCAGCGGGACGCCACGTCCAGTGATGACGATGACAGGTTTCATGAGTCAAGATCCTCCGGGGTAGCAAAATGACCGGCAACAGCGGTTGCCGCAGCAATTGAAGGAGAAACAAGGTGCGTGCGGCCTCCTCGGCCCTGTCGTCCTTCGAAGTTTCGGTTGGAGGTGGATGCGGATCGTTCTCCCGGTGCAAGTTTGTCTGGGTTCATCGCTAAACACATTGAACAACCAGGCTCTCGCCACTCAAAGCCAGCTGCAAGAAAGATCTTGTCGAGACCCTCTGCCTCTGCTTGATTTTTGACACGATGAGAACCAGGTACGACAAGAGCCCGCATTCCTTTTGCCACAGTTCTCCCGTCAAGGATTGACGCAGCAAGTCGTAAGTCTTCGATACGAGAGTTTGTGCACGAACCAAGAAAAACGGTATCAATGGGAATCTCTTTGACCGGCGTGCCAGCAGTTAGTCCCATGTAGGTCAGTGCTCGAGCAGCGGCGTCACGTTCATTTTCGGTCTCGTAACTTGCTGGATCTGGGATGACGCTGTCAATTGGAACTACCTGAGCGGGATTCGTTCCCCACGTGACGTGGGGGACCAAGGTGGTGGCGTCGATTGAGACTTCAACATCGAATGTTGCACCCTCATCGCTCGGAAGCGACTTCCAATAGGTCACAGCTTCTTCCCATTCTTGGCCCTTCGGAGCGTGGTCGCGACCCTTGATGTAGGCAAAGGTTGTCTCATCGGGTGCGATGATTCCCGCTCGAGCACCGGCTTCGATGCTCATATTGCAGACGGTCATCCGGCCTTCCATTGAGAGCTCTCGAATCGCACTGCCCCGATATTCGATGACGTGACCGATGCCGCCACCAGTCCCAATCTTGCCGATGATGGCCAGGACAATGTCTTTGGCAGTCACGCCGTCGGGAGGATCACCTTCGACGTTGACAGCCATAGTCTTGGCTCGAGTCTGGGGGAGTGCTTGGGTAGCAAGAACATGTTCGACTTCGCTCGTTCCAATGCCAAATGCCAACGCACCAAAGGCGCCATGGGTTGAGGTGTGGCTGTCTCCACAGACAATGGTCATGCCCGGCTGGGTGAGTCCGAGCTCGGGTCCAATGACGTGGACAATTCCCTGGTTGGCGTCTCCCATCGGGTAACAGGTGATGTCAAACTCCGCGCAGTTCGCCGTTAAGACGTCAAGTTGTTTCGCCGAAATGGGATCAGCGATGGGTTTGTCGATGTCGGTGGTTGGAACATTGTGGTCAGCCGTCGCAACGGTGAGCTCTGGATGACGGACACGACGCCCCTCGAGGCGCAGGCCGTCGAAAGCTTGAGGTGACGTCACTTCATGCACCAAATGAAGATCGATAAAGAGAAGATCTGGTTCATCGACACCCTTGTGGACGACGTGGGCATCCCAAAGTTTTTCTGACAGCGTTCGAGGACTGGTCATGCGCTCACCTTCACAATCTGAACTTTCAACATCCCGCCCGGAGATTTGTACTCAACAGTGTCACCTTCAGACTTGCCCATGAGCGCAGCTCCAAGTGGTGCGGTCGGTGATGCCACTGGCAGGCCTCCTTGGCGCTCTTCGATGGAGCCCACGAAGAAGTCTTGGGTATCTTCATCGTCGTCTCCTTCGTAGCGAAGTGTGACGGTCGAGCCTTCTTGGACTTCGCCGGAGTCAGAGGCCCCTTCAACAATGACAGCAGTTTTGAGGAGAGCCTGGAGCTGACGGATACGCGATTCCATCTTTCCCTGGGCGTCTTTGGCCGCGTGATAGTCACCGTTCTCAGAGAGGTCGCCCAACGCTCGGGCAGTCTCGATGTGGCCTGCGATATCAATCCGGCCCCGTGTGGTGAGGTCTTCAAGTTCAGCACTCAGCCGATCATGGGTCTCTTGGGTCAGTTTTGTGGGTGATTCACTCACGAGAAATCCTTCGAAAACGCTTCTTAGTAGGGTTCTCAGGCTACCGTGCCCAGCGGTACCCCTGCGACAGAACAGCGCTGGCCTTGACCCTGCCCGAAGAGTGCGAGAGACTGTAGCCCTGTGAAGACGACACCCCAGGTAACGATTATTCGATAGGCGTGTGAGGGATCCTCACGCGCCGTTCACGACCGTCCACCTTGTGGGCGGTTTTTCATTTCTCACCGGGCCTTCTGAGCAAAAATGCCAGATCAGCCCACAACGACGAGGACCGAAGGAGCAGAAGTGGCGAGCACGAAGAACTACAGAGTTGCAGTCATTGGGGGCGATGGAATTGGCCCTGAAGTGACATCCGAGGCACTCAAAGTCGTCGCCGCGTCTGGAGTCAACCTTGAAACGACTGAATTTGACCTTGGGGCATCTCGCTACCAGAGGACTGGCGAAGTCTTGAGCGAAGAGACTTTGGAAGAACTCCGTGGATTCGACGCCATCGTCCTTGGTGCGGTCGGACCAGCCATTGGCGACACGTCAGTTCCTCCAGGCACGCTTGAGCGTGGGTTGTTGTTGAAGATGCGGTTTGACTTAGATCTCTACGTGAACCTCCGTCCCTTTACGGGGGTTCCTGGTTCCTTGGCCGAAGGTTGTGACTTTGTCGTTATCCGTGAAAATACTGAAGGCATGTACGCGGGCGAAGGAGGATTCCTTCGCAAGGGGACTCCTGCCGAAATCGCCACGCAAGGCTCTGTGAATACTCGTTTTGGTGTTGAGCGCTGCGTTCGCTTCGCGTTTGAACTCGCAAACTCTCGAGCAGCAAAACATCTAACGCTTGTTCACAAGACCAACGTGTTGACGTTCGCTGGAGATCTCTGGCAACGAACAGTGAACGCTGTTGGACTCGAGTACCCAGAGGTCACGACGGATTACAACCATATTGATGCAGCATGTATCTACATGGTTGAAAACCCTGGACGCTATGACGTCATCGTGACGGACAATCTCTTTGGCGATATCTTGACGGACTTAGCCGGAGCAGTTGCGGGTGGAATTGGGTTTGCTGCATCTGCGAATCTCAATCCAGACCGGACTGGACCTTCGCTTTTTGAGCCCGTTCACGGAGCTGCCCACGATATTGCGGGACAACAGAAAGCCAACCCCTTGGCGGCGATTGTCTCCTCAGCTTTGATGCTGCAACATCTAGGAGAAGATGATGCTGCGCAGCGAATTATCGCTGCGGTTCGCGACTATGCCGATAATGACCCGAAGAAAGACGCATCGACCAGTGAAATTGGCGATGCCATTGCAGGAAAGGTTTGAACCATGCCAATCACCCCAAGTAAGAGCATCTGGATGGACGGCGAACTTGTCGACTGGGACAAGGCCACTGTTCACGTTCTCACGCACAGTCTTCACTACGGATCGGGAGCATTTGAAGGAATCCGTGCCTATAAAACCGACAAAGGTGTCGCCGTTTTTCGACTTCAAGATCACATTGAACGACTCTTTCGGTCGTGCCGGATCTTGATGATCGATGTTCCTTACAGCGTTGAAGAGATCGTGAATGCGACAAAAGAAGTTGTTCGGGCGAATGAGCTCCACGATGGTTGCTACATCAGACCTCTGGTCTACCTCGGTTACGGCGAAATGGGATTGAATCCACTGCCGTGCTCGGTGAACGTCTCAATCGCAGCGTGGCCATGGGGGACCTACCTCGGCGACGAAGGGGTCAATAATGGTGTCACGACGAAGATCAGTTCGTGGCAGCGCCATGACTCAAACGCAGTCCCAACCGCAGCGAAGAGCACAGGGATGTACGTCAACTCGTCTCTCGCCAAAGTCGAAGCGCTGAAGGCTGGGTATGACGAGGCGATCCTCCTCGCCCCAGATGGCAAAGTTTCTGAGTGCACGGGCGAGAACCTCTTCATCGTCCATAACGGAGTGATCTACTCACCCCTGCATTCGGATCAAGGTTCCCTCGAGGGCATTACCGGAGAATCGATTGAGACGATTGCCAGAGACTTAGGCTTCGAAGTTCGCTATCAGCCGTTGATCCGAACGGATCTGTACCTTGCCGACGAGGCATTTTTAACGGGAACAGCAGCTGAAGTTGTTCCTATCCGTTCAGTGGATGATCGCTTAGTTGGCGATGGAACGCCCGGGCCGATCACGAAGAAGGTTCAAAGCACGTACTTCGAAACCGTTCGCGGCGAACATAAGCAATATGACTCCTGGCTCGCGTATGTCTAAACACAGTCATGACATGGAGTCGCATCACTACGACTTACCGAACCTCCCTCAAGCGGTTGACATCTTTGACACCATCTTGAGAGACGGGAGTCAACAAGAAGGTCTCTCGCTCACGGTCGAAGACAAGATCCGAGTAGCTGAACAACTTGATCATCTTGGCGTCGCCTATATCGAGGGTGGCTGGCCAGGTGCGAATCCGAAAGATACCGAGTTCTTTCGCCGCTTCAAGCACGAGCTGACCCTCAAGACATCAACACTCGTGGCGTTTGGATCAACTCGACGTGCTGGTCATGCGACCGAAAGCGACGAAGTGTTGCGCGCCCTCGTTGAGGCAGACACCGAGGTGGTGTGCATCGTGGCTAAGACCTGGGACCGCCATGTCGAAGAGGCGCTCAAGACGTCGCTTGATGAGGCTGTCGCTATGGTTTCAGACTCGGTGGAGTTCTTAACGAAGAATGACAAAAGAGTGTTCCTAGACGGTGAACATTTCTTCGATGGTTTTCGAGAGAATCCAGAGTTTGCGCTCCGAGTCTTAGGTGCAGCCGAACAGGCGGGCGCTGAGTGTCTTGTGCTTTGCGACACAAACGGAGGGTCACTCCCTGGGGATATCACACACACCGTGGCGCACGTCCGTGAATCGATCACTTCGACGTCGCTAGGTATCCACTGCCATAACGATGCGGGCGTCGCTGTCGCGAACTCACTTGCAGCAGTTTCAGCTGGGGTAACCCAAGTCCAGGGCTGTATCAATGGGTACGGAGAGCGAGCGGGCAATACCGACCTTTCGGCAGCGATTCCAGACCTCTCCTTGAAACTCAATGTTCGAACCATTCCACTCGAGAGGCTGGAGCGGCTGACGCCAGTTGCTCATCACATTGCCGAGTTGGTCAACCATGCCCCTTCATCCCAACAGCCGTATGTAGGCACTTCGGTGTTTGCACACAAGGGTGGGCTTCATGCATCGGCAGTTGCAAAGTCGAAAGATCTCTATGAGCACATCGATCCTTCTTTAGTTGGAAATGGAACTCGAGTGGTGGTCTCAGAGATGGCTGGTCGCTCTACATTGGCGATGAAAGCCACTGAACTTGGCCTTGACCTTGATGGGGCAGTCCTCGGTGAGATCCTTGATGAACTCAAAGCGTTGGAGCACGCGGGCTATCACTTCGAAGTTGCAGATGGATCTCTTGAACTGCTCCTGCGTCGAGCGACGGGATGGAAGCCAGAGTTCTTTGACGTCGAGTCCTATCGAGTCATCACTGATCACACTGGTGATGACTCAGGAACGGTTACGACCGAAGCCACGGTCAAGGTTCGAATTGGTGATCAGCGATTTGAGGCAACGGCCGAGGGGAATGGACCGGTCAATGCCCTTGATGCGGCACTACGAGAATGTATTGGCTCTCATTTTGGGGCCCTCGCCCATATCCGCCTCACTGACTATCGGGTTCGGGTTCTCGATACCGGAGTTGGCACAGGAGCGGTAACCAGAGTGCTGATTGACTCTGACGATGGTGAGAAGACCTGGACGACCATTGGGGTTTCTGAGAACATCATCGAGGCCAGTTGGCAGGCGCTCTATGCCTCGATCATTTTTGGTCTCGTTCATGCTCAATTACGCAGCGACGGCTGAGTCCAGGCGGTAAGTTACTTCCATGACCCAGCCCACATTTGTCCCGATCACTGATTCGGATCAAGTTCGCCCTTCATTTCATCTTGAGAGCGCGTCACACGTCGTGGGGAAACTTTCTGAGGTTCATACCCCTCAACAGCCTGAAGGAAATGGATTAGGTTTTCACGGGCCAGACCAGGGCTACGCCCTGACTCTCGCGAAGAGGATGGCGAAAAAGTTTGTTCTCACGCCAGGTGAAAACTCAAAAGACGTTCAAGTTGGTGTTGCCATGATTGCGGGGCGCAGAGCAGCGCTGATTGGCCGTGCACCAACGGTCTATGACCTTGAAGTAGCACTTGGGATCTTTGGCTTCTTGATGGCCGCCCCCGATGATCTTGTGGCCTATAGAAAAGGCGTGTTTCAGTCGCTAAGCCACAACTATGTTTCGCAGCGTGATCTCGTGGACCAGATACCTGATGCCACGTTGAAGCTCACTCCGCAAGACGTGGCAAGCCCACGTGCAGATTGGCGAGAACTCGTCGGAGCCTGATCGTCGTCTGAAAATAACCCCTTATTGAAGGGCTTTGATGACCGTCTTGTCACCATTTGAGACCGATGAGATCGGTGAAACATTTCCCTGCAGTGCCAGGGTCTCTCCGCTGGTGGAATTCTTAAAATAGAGGTGGCGGCTTAAGCCAAACTTCTTGATTGATACCTCCACCGATTTTCGCTCTATCGAATAGTAAAGCTTTGATGCTCCCTGATTCGTCACCCAGTCGAAAAGATGGATGTGAGAATCTCCCACAGCAACGAGGACTCGATAGCCGTCGTACCCTTGCTTTTGGGCTTCGTGACTTCTTTGTGCGTGCATCGCCCCCGCACTTCCAACTGCGTCACCGGCAACTCCAGCTATCGCACCCCCTGTCATGCCGCCGACTATGCCCCAACCAACAAGTTTGAGATATTTGTCTTTGAACGCGAAAATCCCTGCGGCACCAATCGACTCATCACCACTCAAGGTTTTGGCACTTGCAATAAGTTGTTCAATATTGCTCATTCGAATGACACCTTTTCGCCGCCGATCACTCTGTTGCTCACCATAGCGTTACGAAGGTTCAATGGACGAGCACAACACCGGTCTCAAGCATCGAATCGAGAACGTCCACGCTCGGTTTCTGTGCCTGATCCGAGGCCATCCCGGCAATATTGAGTATTGCGCAGTACCGTGACGATCAGATATTCAGAACCTTGCCAAAGGAGATCTTGCCATGGCGTTTAAGCGTATTGCTTCACAAAACTTTGTGCTTGCGGCAATGATCGTGGCGGTGTCAATGACCTTCATTGACCAGACGATCATTGCCTTGGCGATTCCCCAGATTCAATCGAAACTGCATCTGACAGAGAGTGGCGTTCAATGGGTCATTAACGGCTACATCTTGGCTTTGGCGGCCTCGTTCATGATGGCGGGAAAGTTTGCAGATTCATTCGGTCACAGAAAGATGGTTCTTTTTGGAACCCTCCTATTTGCGGCCTCGTCAGCAGCATGTGGATTCACGCCGGTGAATGGTTCTTCAGAAGCCTGGATCATTGCATTTCGAGTCCTCCAGGGTGTGGGTGCAGCATTCTTATTCTCTGCAGCGCTGTCACTCGTAATTGCCACCATCCCACTCGCCCAAAGAGGTATCAAACTGGCAATCTTCTTTGCCATCACAGGAGCCATGACTGGAATCGGACCTCTTCTTGGTGGCTATCTCACCGAGTGGACCTGGCGAGCAGTCTTCTGGGTGAATATCCCCGTCGCGATAGTGGCGCTTGTCTTGATTCTCATGAGCGACCCCGTTGATGAAGTTCACAAGATGCCAATTGACTGGACTGGAACCGTGTTAGTCGCTGCTGGAATGTTCTTGAGCGTATTCGGTTTTCAGCACGCTTCGACTTGGGGATGGCAGAACGTCAAAACATTGGGGTGCATCATTGTTGGCATCGCCATTTTGGTGCTCTTCGTTCTGGCGGAGCTTCGAGCGAAACACCCACTGATTAATTTGCGAATTTATAAGATTCGAGCATTTTTTGTAGAGAGTCTTGTCTTGTTTTTTGCATCGATGGTCTTTGTCTCTCTGTTCTTCTTTGCAAGTCTCTACGCTCAGGTGTCACTCGGAGATTCATCGTCACAGGCAGGGCTTTATATCCTGATCTTCTTCATCGGCTTTGCCCCAGCAGCGATGCGAGGTGGCAAAATTATGGACAAGGTGGGCGCCAAGGGCGTCGTGGTTGTTGGCGGCGCGGTAGCAACGATTGGGTTCTTTCTCTGGGCACAACGGCTTCCGGACCTCTCCTCTTCGAATCAGTGGTGGGCCATCATCATCGCTGGTGCTGGGATGGGTCTCATCATTGGTCCAGCGAGTACTGATGCGAGCAACCGTTCACCTCGCGAGACCTACGGAGAAGTCACGGGGATTCTCCAAACAATTCGCTACTACGGCTCCTCGGTCGGACTTGCCGTCTTGGCAACGATTTTGGCAAATCGAACAATGTCGGGAACTACGTATCGCCAAGAAGCAAGCACGGCAGCTGGACGTCTGGACTTTTCGAATGGGATGAAAGACGTGTTCTACGCCATGGCCGCCATCATGGCCGTCACCTTCGTCATTGCCCTCGTTGGGCTGCGAAAAGGGATCCAAGAAGAGATCCCTGACCTTGAGGTCACCTCCGCATAGCCCAGAAGCCGAAGCAATTTCCCAGATTCATCGTCCACTTCTCACGCACGCAGGCTCATATTTCTGACTGCTAAGTTTCGAGAACGTGTTCTTGTTTCTTCTCGTTGTCAGAGAAGAAACCAATAGGGAAGGGTCAATTCAATGTCAAAGCCTGTGATCATCGAAGCTGTTCGGACGCCAATCGGGAAGCGCAATGGCCAACTCTCTGGCCTCCATGCCACCAAAGTCCTTGGTGCCGCCCAAGAAGGCGTCATGAAACGAGCGGGTATTGATCCAAGCATCGTTGAACAAGTGGTGGGTGGGTGTGTCACCCAAGCTGGAGAACAGGCTTCCAATGTGACCCGAACGTCATGGCTTGAGATGAACCTTCCTTACGAAACAGCGGCAACCACCATCGACTGTCAATGTGGTTCAGCGCAACAAGCAAACAACATGATCAATAACCTGATCGCCGCTGACGCCATCGATGTTGGCATCGCCTGCGGTGTCGAAGCGATGAGCCGTATCGGTCTTGGAGCGAATGCATTCAACGGACCAGGTCGCTCTCGACCAGCTGACTTTGAATGGGACATGCCTGACCAGTTCAATGCAGCGGAGCGCATTAGTGAAAAGTACGGCATCACCAGAGAAGACGTTGATTGGCTTGGTCTGGTCTCACAACAAAAGGCGGCTGTTGCATGGGCCGAGGGTCGTTTCGATCGAGAGATTGTCCCGGTGATGGCTCCAGTTGTCGGCGAAGAAGGACCCATGGGCGAGCACAGTGCTGAGACTCAAGAAGTCACACGAGATGGTGGACTTCGAGAGACCACGGCAGAAGGCTTAGCCAAGCTCAAGCCTGTGCTCCCAGAAGGAATGCACACTGCAGGGAATTCGTCACAGATCTCTGACGGAGCAGCAGCGGTCCTCTGGATGAGTGAAGATCGAGCGAAAGGCGAGGGCCTGAAGCCTCGGGCCCGCATTGTTGCCCAAGTCCTTGCAGGATCTGATCCCTACTACCACCTTGATGGACCAGTGCGGGCAACGTCAATGGTTCTCGACAAGGCCGGGATGACAATGGATGACATCGACCTCTTTGAGGTCAACGAAGCCTTCGCCTCCGTCGTGATGAGTTGGGGAAAGACCCACAACGCGGACTGGGACAAAGTGAACGTCAACGGGGGAGCCATTGCCCTCGGTCACCCAGTCGGTGCCACGGGTGCTCGCTTGATCACCACGATTCTTCATGAATTAGAGCGACGAGATAAGTCAATAGGCCTCGTGTCGATGTGCTGTGGAGGCGCCCTGGCCACGGGAACCATCATCGAGCGAATCTAGATACGGTCTCTATCGACTGAGTATGAACTAAAGCGCCCAGTCCTCACTTCACCTCTGGAGTGTCTATGGATCAAGTGAGTTCCTAGAATTGCTGGGATCGACTCGAGCATATTTTGTCAGGGAGCATGAGTTAATGGAAGGAGCATCATGATCGGAACTGAAAATTTGACCTACGAGGTGGTGGGACAGACCGCAATCGTGACCATGAATCGGCCCGAAGCGAAAAATGCACTTTCGCTGCCAATGCTGGTAGGGATGGTTGACAGTTGGATGGAGATTGACGCCAATGACGACATCCGCTGTGCAATTCTCACCGGGGCAGGCGGGACGTTCTGTGCGGGAATGGATCTCAAATCCATGGGCGAGCCTGGTAACGAAATCTACGCAGAACGCATGGCGCAAGATCCTGACCTTCACTGGAAAGCACTGCTTCGCCACTACAACGTCAAGAAGCCGTTGATCGCCGCCGTTGAGGGCTACGCGGTGGCGGGCGGCACCGAGATCCTCCAAGCCACAGATATTCGAGTCGCCGGTGAAAGTGCCACGTTTGGCGTCTTTGAAGCTCGCAGGGGACTCTTTCCTCTCGGTGGCTCGACGGTACGACTCCGCCGACAGATCCCTTACACCGTGGCAATGGATTTGTTGTTGACAGGCCGCCCTGTGCCCGCTCAAGAGGCCAAAGAGATTGGGTTAATTGGCCACGTCGTCCCTGATGGGACCGCACTCGACAAAGCGATGGAGATCGCAGCGATGATCTGTGCCAACGGACCGCTCGCCGTCGAAGCCATCAAGCGATCCGTTCTTGAAACTGAAGGCATGAGTGAAGTCGATGGCTTAGCCAGAGAGCTTGAACTTGGCTGGCCAGTCTTTGCGAGTGATGATGCCAAGGAGGGCCCAAAAGCCTTTGCCGAGAAGCGTCCCGCAAACTTTAAAAAGAAATGACCAATCTTCGACCCGACTTACCAGATGATGCATCCGTCCGAAACGGAACTCCGCTCAGCTCGCACGACCATCCCCGCAACGATGTGGCGTCGTCGGTTCGCGACGTGATCCACACGTTAGTGACCAAAGAGATTCCTGATGAGGTCTTGGAGGCAGAAGCAGTGGTGATCGCCGAGTCCGCTGATCGATTGAGAGACGCCGTCATTGAAGGCAAGCGTCCGCGAGATACGTCACCAGTGATTACTGATCACCCCCAAGACTTTTTTCCCTTTGGTCCAACAACCGGTCGGGCAAACCCCATGGCGCTCCCGATCGATATCTGGGCGGTCGATACCGAGACCTATCCCGAGATTCGAGGGCAAGCTGTCTTCACTGAGACCTATGAAGGCCCACCAACCTGTGTCCACGGTGGGATCATTTCCCTGATCTTCGACGAACTTTTGGGGAATGCCTCTCTCATCGCAGGAGTCCCCGCCATGACCGGAACGTTGACGATCCGCTACAAGAAGCCAACCCCGTTACTTCACAAACTCGATCTCGTGGCCAAGATGGTGAGAGTTGAAGGTCGAAAAGCTCACGTCTACGGGTCAATCTCTCTCGATGGAGAGGTCACCGCTGAAGCAGAGGGGATCTTCGTGGTCGTCCCCCACGAGAGAATGATTGACAACGCAGAGCGGCACTCCGCTCGTGTCGCCCAAGAGCGAACAGAGAGTTAGATCGCTCGCTCGTGGCCTTCCCAGTAGGGATCGCGCAGTTTTCGCTTGTAGAGCTTTCCCGAGGGGTCTCGAGGCATCTCATTCGTGAAGTCAATTGACTTCGGCGTCTTGAACTTAGCCACCTTGTCAGAGAGAAACTCCAAGATCTCTGCCTCTAAGGCAGCATCACCAACTACGCCGTCAGCGGGTTCAATGACCGCTTTGACCTCTTCGCCCCAGTCGGCGTGGGGGATTCCAAAGACCGCAACGTCGCCGACTTTGGGATGCATGAGAATCGCTCCCTCAATCTCAGCGGGATAGATGTTGGCCCCACCCGAGATGATCATGTCGGTCTTTCGGTCGCAGAGGAAGAGAAAGCCGTCTTCGTCGAGGTACCCAATATCTCCGACCGTGAAGAAGGTGCCAATGCGATTATCAGCGGTCTTCTCTTTGTCGTTGTGATACTCAAAGGTTCCCGTCTGCATTGACATGTAGACCGTTCCAATTTCATTGGGGGTTGCGATTCGATTGCCATCGTCATCGAAAATCCCAATCTCCGAAATAGGCCATGGCTTTCCAACGGTCCCGGGTTTGCCCAGCCACTCATCTGCAGTTACCACCGTTCCGCCACCTTCGCTGGCGGCGTAGTACTCGTCAACGGCGTTTCCCCACCATGCGATCATCTGCTTCTTGATCTCGATGGGACACGGTGCAGCTGCGTGGATCATGTGGCGCAGTGACGAGACGTCGTAGCTCATGCGCTCTTCTTCAGGAAGGCTCAAGAGCCGGTGAAACTGAGTGGGGACCATGTGGGACGTCGTGACCTTGTACTTTTCGATGAGACGCAGCATCTCAGCAGGACTCCACTTGTCCATGATGACCAAGGTATGGCCCAAATGGATAGAGCCACCAGCGAATCGAAGCACGGCGGTGTGATAGAGCGGCGAGCCAACAATGTGGACATTGTCGTCTTGGGGTTGAATACCAAAGAGGAAGAGAATGCCACTTAATCCCAGTGCTGCTTCTTCGGGGCTAGCTCCCGAGAGTGCTCGATAGACACCCTTGGGTTTTCCGGTGGTTCCAGAGGTGTAGTTCATGACGTCACCAATGGTTCTGTTCTCTGGGGTCGTCGTGGGCTGGACACTCAAGAGTCGTTCGTAAGAACTAAAGCCTTTAATTTCGCCTACGGCTAGACATGCCGTCCCTGGCATGCCGGCATCACCGGCAGCGTCCAAGGCAATGTCTTCAAAGCGTTCGTGGGTGATGAAGACTTGCGCACCAGAGTCCTCGAGGATGTACCCAACTTCGGATCCAACTAAGTGGAAGTTATTTGGAACCAAGTACCACCCGGCCTGGAGACAGGCGAGATAGACCTCAATCATCTCTTGTCCATTCGGCAGCAATGTGGCGACGACGTCGCCAGGTTTGAGGCCAAAACCTCGCAGAGCATGGACAAGTTGATTGGAGCGACCCAAGAGTTCCCCAGCGGTCACTTCCTTGCCATCAGGGGTCACCAGGGCCAAATGGTCCGGTGATTCGGTTGCGAATGCCCAGAATCCCAGATCACCCATTGGTCGCCTCTTTCTCTTGGTCTCACGATTGTGCTCAAAGCAGATAACGTCTCTGCCTAAGAGCACGGTAGAACACGTTCTAAGGGGTCGTCAACGAGACGACCTAGCCAAGGTGACTACTGGGCAAGAACATCAAGAATTCGGAGGAATCATGGCGAAGTATCTAGAAGGCAAAGTTGTAGCGATTACGGGTGCTGGAAGCGGAATCGGCCGCGCCGTCGCACTTGGAGCGGCCGCCGAAGGGGCCAAGATCGTGATTGCCGACATCGGCGTCTCAATGGCGGGTGCAGACCCCTCAAGCGAGGTAGCCGAAGGGGTCGCCGCGGAGATTACGGCCGCGGGTGGCGAGGCCATCGTGGCCATCGATGACGTCTCAACGATGGAAGGCGGCTCTCATATCGTTCAAAGTGCGATCGACACCTGGGGTCGTATCGACGGTGTTGTCTGCGTTGCGGGCATCTTGAGAGAACGCATGTTGTTCAATATGTCAGAAGACGAGTGGGATGCCGTCATCGCCACCCACTTGAAAGGTCACTTCACCGTCTTTCGGGCAGCGTCCGCAGTGATGCGAAAGCAAGAAGGGGGAGGCTCCCTTGTGGCCTTTACCTCGGGGGCATTCGCCGGCAGCGTGGCCCAGGCCAACTACGCCTCAGCAAAGGGTGGCATTGTCTCGCTGGTGCGCTCAGCTGCCGCGGGTCTCTATCGCTACGGCGTGACCGCAAATGCGATCGCACCCGTGGCGCGAACTCGAATGAGTGAAAACGTCCCGATGGACTTAGCTGAAATGGGAGATCCAGAAGACATCGCACCAATGGTGATCTATCTCTTGAGCGACAAGGCCAAGCACATTACTGGACAGATCTACACCGTGGTGGGAAGCAAGATCGCAGTGTGGAATCAACCACGTGAAGTTCGAGCAATGTACGCAGAAGGCCGCTGGACCCCTGAAGAGATCGAGGCACGCCTTGATTCGAGTGTGGGGGTTGAACGCCTAGAACTCATCGACAAACTCGAAGAGTATCGACTTGCCGCAGAGGCTAAAGAGAAAGCTTAAGAGCTCGTGGGGGCAACCTCGTGCGGTGCCTCGAGATAGACCTTCCAGCGACGTCGACTCGACAAGAGCAGGACAATACCGCCAATCACCAGAGCGACTCCCGCGAGCTGAACGAGTTGTGAACCAAGATCACCGGTTTGACCCAACCAGAAACGCTCGTCGAGGGTTCTCTCAATTCCCCAAAGGATCATCCCAACGCTCGTGACGATCCCAGCTGGGTAGTTCACCCGCTTCTCTCCGTTTGGGCCGCGTTCTAAGCGACGTTCGATCAGGATCAAGATAATGAAGACAAAGATATCTTCGGCCGCTTGGAACAGAGGGACGGGAAGTCGCTTGCCGACTTGGCCGTCGTAGTACATGCCAAACCACTGGTTTGTCGCATGTCCGCCACCGGCCACCATGAGTTGAGGTCCCAAGAGCCGACCCATGGCCCAAGCGGCTAAGAGGACCGGCACAACAATGTCGAGGCCTCGCAAGACACTGAGTTGTGGGCATTTTTTGTGGGCGATGATGAGCGCAACCGGAACTGCAACAAGCAAACCACCAAACGAAGAAAGTCCCCCTTGCCAGATCGCAACAATATCTCCTGGGTGTGAGGAGTAGTAGCCGAGGTTTGAGAGGACGTGCATTGCCCGTGCGCCAAGGATTGCTGAGACGATGACCCAGACAAAAAGCGTGGCAACCCAGTCCGTTGGATAGCCCCGTTGACGAAGGCGCCGTTCAAAGTAGCGATAGGCAAACCAGAACGTAAGAGCGAGGCCGATGCCATACGTATGGATCTGGAGTGGACCGAGATGAAAGGAAGTGGGGATTGGACTCATGGCCTTGTCGCCAGTGTACGCGTTTCGATGAGACTAAAGACTAGGGCCGGCCGATGCCGGAGTACCCCATGCGCATTGGATTGATGCCGACGAAAGATCCCGTGTGTGGAGCCTCGATCATCATGCCACCACCGACGTACATCGCCACGTGGTCGCTGCCGCCTGGACCATAGAAGATCAAGTCACCAGGGGAGATGTTGCTAAATGGAACAGGAGTAGTGGCAGCCATTTGGGCCCCAGAGAAGTGAGGTAGACCAACTCCCGCTTGTCTCCATGCCCACATCGTCAAGCCAGAGCAGTCGAAACCTCCTGGGGAAGATCCTGCCCATACGTAAGGAGTTCCGATCTGTGATCGTGCTGCTGCGACTGCACCAGATGCTCCGGGAGATGGAGGAGGGGCGGGGAAGACTCGTTGGCTTCCGCCACCAGAAGATCCTGAGCTTGACCCACTGCTCACAGCGGATTGAGCGGCTGCTTGTTGCTGGGCCCGCTGTGCTGCTTGTTGTTGAGCCAACAGCGTGGCGACTTGGCCCTTGGCTTGAGAAAGTGCGGCATTTTGTTGTGCTTGAAGAGAGGCTGCTTGGCTCACGGCTGAGGCTGCGGCTTGGGTTGCTGATTCAGCAGCACCTTGTTGTGTTTGCAATTGAGCCTGCTGCGCATTGAGTTGGTCTTGAGAGTTGGCAAGTTTGGCAACGGCGGCATCAAGTGTCCCGTTGATAATCCGGCTGTACTCAGCTCGAGCTTGATAGTCCCGCTGGTTCGAAGCAAAAAGTGGGTTCGAGGATGATTGGGTTCCGTTCGAAATGTACGAGTTGATCGCAGCTTTCTTCAGTGAGACTTTGTCGGAGGCGACTTGCGCCTTGGTCTGATCGATCTGTGCTTGGGTCTGTGTGATTTGAGATTGAATCTGTCCGAGGTGATACTTGGCGCCGTTGTACTGCTCGCTGAGTGCTCCTAATTTGGAGTTCGTCGAGTTCAGTTCGGCCTGGATGGCTGAGGCCTGCGCCTGGGCAGTGGCGAGTGAAACTCCAGAGGCGGGGCGCGATGCTACAAACACCGTGCAGGAGAGCACAGTGATGAGGGCCAAAAGCGGACCTAGAGCCCAGCGGACATTGTGGTTGCCACGCTTGAACTGTGTCGTCGTTGGGCAGAAACTGCCGGCGGCGTCGTTCACGATTCGTCTAGTCTCGCACCCTCTCAGGGGGGCCGCAAGGACACCTGTGCCTAGATGACCGAACCGACACGGGTCACTGAGGGTCGAAAGACCAGGTCACGGCAGGAATCTAGCCTTCCTTAGTGTTTCTCAGAAAAATGAGAGAAAGGGGGCTAGGTTCGTGGCTTATGGGAGAAATCATAGAGTTTGCCGGTCAGTCTGAGACGCCAACTCGTGGGTATCTGGCAACCCCCGCATCCGGGAGTGGACCAGGCGTCCTCGTGATCCAAGAGTGGTGGGGATTGATCGATCAGATCAAAGGAGTCTGCGATCGCTTGGCCGATCTCGGCTTTCTGGCTCTGGCCCCCGACCTCTACGACGGTCGAGTCGTTCCTCTGGAAGAGCCCGATGAAGCAGCCAAAACAATGATGTCACTGCAGTTCTCAGGAGCAGCAGACGATCTCTCCGGCGCTGTCGATGCGCTCTTGCAGCGAACTGGTCGACCAACCATCGGGGTAGTGGGATTCTGCATGGGCGGGGGCTTGGCCCTTTTTCTCGCGAGTTCTCGACCCGATGCGGTCGCAGCCGTCGTCCCCTGCTACGGAGTCCTCCCCTGGGAAGAAGCTCATCCCGACTACACGGCGCTCAACGCAGCTGTTCAGATTCACTGTGCAGGAAAAGATGACTTCTTTACTCCAGCCGCAGCGGAAGAACTTGTTGGGGTGCTTTCAACTCTCGAAAAAGATGTGGAGCTGCATCTCTACCCAGAGAGCCAACACGCATTCTTTAATGAGGACCGACCCGAGGTTTTCGACGCGAACGCATCAAAACTGTTATGGGAGCGGACACTTCGATTCCTGAAAGAACAACTTGGATAGTCTCGTGTCTCAAGAACTATCTCTTCCTGTTACGATTTGACCCGTGTCTGAACGTTCTCGATATCTGCCCCGCCGCTCGTGCCTTTCGACCCCTGGGTCTTCGGAGCGGTTCTTGCAAAAAGCTCCAACGGTTGCAGCGGACATGACATTTTTAGACCTCGAGGATGCGGTGGCACCCCTTGAGAAGGTGCCCGCTCGAGCCAAAGTCGTCGAAGCAATTCGAAGCCAAGACTGGGGAGATCGAGTTCTCTGCGTGCGAGTGAACGCATGGGATACCGAGTGGACCTACGGCGACGTTATTGAGGTCGTCGGAAACGCCGGAGAACGCTTGGACGAGATCATGATGCCAAAGGTTCAGTCAGCTGCTGACGTGATCGCTATGGATCTTCTCCTAACCCAAGTCGAGAAGAACTCTGGCTTGCCAGTCGGCCATATCGGTATCGAAGCGCAGATCGAAACCGCACGTGGGTTAATCAACGTTGAAGAGATCTGTGCAGCATCACCTCGAATGGAGACCATTGTCTTTGGTCCCGCTGACTTTGCGGCATCAATCGAGATGCCGATCTTGACCGGTGGCGTTTCCATCGCTGAGTACCCAGGCGATCACTTCCACTATGTGTTCTCAAAGATCCTCATGGCGGGACGGGCCAACGGACTTCAAGTCATCGACGGCCCCTTCTTGAAGGTTCGCGAATTGGATGAACTGCGAGAGTATGCCCAGCGAACCAGAGTGTTGGGCTACGACGGCAAGTGGGCGCTGACCCCTGACCAAGCTGGCGTGTTGAACGAGGTTTACTCACCAACACAAGAACAGTTCGATCGAGCCTGGGACATTCTTGAGGCCTATCGTCAAGCAACTGAGACAGACCTGCAAGGTGCCGTCATGTTCGGGGACGAGATGATCGATGAGGCCAGTCGAAAAATGGCCATCAAGTTTGTTGACCGAGGAACACGAGCAGGGCTCGCGCGCTCGAAAGAAAGTTAACGCGACCCAAACGAAGTGAGCGTTGTTTAGAAAAAAGAAGTTGCAGATCAGGGGGGGAAAATGAACTATTTCAAATCAGTAATGTTCGCGGGGGTGGCCGCATCGGTAATCCTCGGAAGTGGACTTCCTGCTGGAGCAGCGTCCAGTCCAACGACTGCGAGTACGCCGCAGTACCAAAAGGCGGGCCCACTGCAAGTTGGGGTCACCACAATTGATCTTGGAAGTGCGGGAACGACGTTTGGTGAACGAACTGCCACGGTGTTCTACCCCTCGTCGCTCACTGCTTCACAAGCAGCAACGACGGCAAAGTACAGCTACACCCAGGCGCAGACACTCCCCGCATCGATTCAAGGGATTCTCCCCGCACAATTCAATACGACGACGACAATCAATGCTTACGGCGATGCCCCGGCATCAACGAAGGGTCCCTATCCCATCGTTCTTTTTAGTCATGGCTACGGAGGGGAGCGTTTGTACTACTCAAACCTCTTGGCAGGAATGGCGTCATGGGGCTATGTCGTTGTCAGCGCTGACTACTTTGAGCGAGGGATCGCAGCCCAAGCAATGAGTATCAAAACAAAACCAACTGCCGCCGATGACCAAAAGATCATGGCATCGTCACTCAGTGCCCTCAAAGCCGCCAACACGACAGCCACGTCGGTGTTGAACGGAGTGGCGAACCCAAAGAAGGTCGCAGCTGTCGGCCACTCCGCCGGTGGAGGAACGGCCTATACCGCGCTCAATGTTCCTGGCATCAAGACCGCTGTTGGATGGGCGCCTGTCGGGCCTTCCGGTAAGGCAAGCTCAAAGCCTGTGATGTTGATTGGGGCCCAAGGCGACAATGCAGTGACGCCAAAGTACGTCAAGAACGTGTACAACAAGTTCACTGGTCCAAAGTCACTGGTGCAAATATCTGGGGCTGGTCATGACACCTATACCGATGTCTGTGTCACGATCCGACAAGGTGGGGGACTGATCAACTACGCCCTGTCTCAGCATCTTGTAACACCTCAACTCGCCAAGTTGGCGACCAACGGATGCTTGAGCAGTGACCCGTCGCCTCAGTCGTTTTGGCCAGTGGTTCAGTACTACACAGTCTTTCAATTAGCGACGCAGTTCGCCAATAAAAACAGCACCGTCCCGGTTCCGGCAAAGGGTGCGTTCCCAGGCTTTCAAGTCAAGATCACTCAGCAGGGCACGTAAGTTCACCCGGTGAATTCTTCGATGAAGCGAATGAACTAGGAATCAGTCTCTAACAGGCGTCGTGCCACCACTTTGAGGCACAGCGTTTCGTCAGCTCCTTCGAAGATTGAAAGCACTCGAGCATCAACGAAGTAGCGGCTGACGGCGTACTCTTCGGCGTAGCCCATTCCTCCGTGAATCTGCATTGCTTCTCGGGTGACCCATTCGGCAGCTCGACAGACATAGGCCTTGGCCATTGAGGCCTCTAACGCCCCTTCACCCTTGGCCATCATGTGGGCCACCTGGAGTGAGTACTGGCGACATGCCTGAATGATGATGGCCATACGAGTCAACTTCGTTCTCGTGAGCTGGTAGTCAATGATGGCCTCTCCAAAGACTTTTCGATTCTCGGCATAGTCATAGGCGGCCTCGTAGGCAGCCTGCATGAGACCGATCGCTCGAGCAGCAGTTTGAATGCGGCCGTTCTCAAAGCCAGCCATCTGGAGATAGAACCCTCGACCAATTCCCTCGTCGCCTCCGATGAGGTTGGCGTCAGGGACAAACCAGTTATCAAAACTGATCTCATAGGAGTGCATACCGCGATAGCCAAGCGTGTCGATGGGTCGGCCTTCCATTCTGCCGTTGTCATCATCTCGACCATCAACAGCTGCATCTTGCGAAAAGAGGAATCCATGGGCTTCGCCAACAGGCTTTTCAACAATAAATAACGAAAGGCCGCGGTGAGCTTTTGATCGGTCTGGATCAGTTCGAGCAAGCAGCATCAGAACGTTGGCCCGAGCGCCAAAGGTGCACCAGGTCTTCGTTCCGTTAATCAACCAGCCGCCCTCAGTCTTTGTCGCTGAGGTGTTCAGGCCCGCAACGTCACTTCCATAATCGGGCTCCGTCACGGCTACTGCGGCCATAACTTCAGCGGTGGCTAGTTTGGGCAACCACTCCAGCTTCTGTTCCTCGGTCCCTCCATTGACGAGCGCTCTGGTCAAGATCTCTGGTCGGGTGATCAGAGAACCTCCGATACCAAGCGACCCCCAGGTCAACTCTTCAGTGGCCACAACCATCCCGACGTAGTCCTCGTCCCCGCCTGTGGCAAAGCCGCCGTACTCTTCGGGAACCGAGAGTCCAAGGCCGCCGATTTCAGCAAGTGCCTGAATCAAGTCTTCCGGGATATCGCCGTTGGTGCGGTGGATGTGTTCGGCCCGTGGTCGAACTTGTTCTTCGGCAAAACGGTGAAAGGTCTCTGCGACGAGTTGAAAGTCGTCATCGAGATGCCGGGGTCCTTGTTCGCCCGTCATGGATGCCAAGAACTCTGGGTCGCAGTAGGTCGTCACGAACTCTTCTGCGGGGACCATCCAATCTCGTTTGATGCCAAAGAGTTTTTCTCGACCCATGACACGCTGACCGAGATCCCTGAGCGCATCAGCAATAAATGCACAGGCAATCCGGGCTTCATCGTCTCCTTTGGCGCCATAGTCAAGTGTCGACTTCGCTGTCGCCACTGCAGAAGCTGCGTGAGCAATGTCGTAGGCCACGACTTGATTCGCATCGACACCACCGCTGGCTCGAAGCGTTGCAATCGCTGAGTCAACGACCCCTTGGGCGAGAGAAACTGCAGCTGCAGCGCTGGTCATGTCCGGAGAGTGGTTGGTATCCATGGCGCTCAATCTAGCCGCCTTGGAAGAATTTCAGTCCCCTAACGAGAGGCTTACTCGGGGAGGCGGGCCAACACCGTGACGAGAGGAGGCAACATGAGTGCGGCTTCGCCTGGATCAACCTCAGAAAGTTCCTCAAAATAGTCCTTCACGGGCCCAGCTCCCGCCCCTGCGGGTGCTTCAGACCAGGCATCAACAAGTTCGAGACCGATCTCTCTCACCATCCGAGGCAGGAGCGCTCCGATATCGGGGTGTCGAGCGCTCGGCATGGACAACTCTGCTCCATCGATTCGTCCAGCCGAAGTGACTGGCTCTTGTGCGACGATCCAACCTCCTGGCCGAACTGAACTCGCCATCGAACGCAATGCGACGAGTGGATCATGAACGTGGAGTAAAAGGAATCGACAAAAAGCTAGGTCGACCGGTTCAGGAAGCGTGAGGTCTTCGACTGCCTGAGTGAGCGCAATGACCTGGGCGTAGGCAGCGGCTGCTTCGGCAACTGCATCGCGAGCAGCTGGGTCGACGTCAACAGCGTAGATTCGACCCTCTTTGCCAACGATGGTGCCAAGTTCAATGGAGACATCGCCAGTTCCCGCACCAACGTCAACACATCGCCAGCCAGGACCGAGGCCGAGACGCTCGAAGGCGGTCGCCAAGGGGCGCCGGTACACATCATCTCGCAGACCTCTCCACTCATTGTTGTCTGGGGTCATCACCATGATCCAAGCCTCGCACATTGATCTCCTAGAAGGATGCTCATTGGGCCCACCTTGCTCTGAAGCGTCGGCCCTCCTAGGGTTCGGAGCGTGAACGTAACCATGCTGTTGGCCGACGCGGCCCAAGTTGCTGATGGAAAGCTCTACATCCTGGGAGGAGGCTGGTCGTTGACCGGGCCTGAGCCCACCCCTTCTGCGGTGGCCATCAAACTCCAAGTTGATTGGCACGAGACGAACGTAGATCATCACTGGGAACTGTTCTTAGAAGATGCCGACGGCCAACCTGTTTTGATTCCAACCCCTGAAGGAGATCAACCGGTCGAGATTCGAGGAGACCTCTCAGTGGGTCTGCCAGAAGGAATCATTGAAGGGACCCCGGTCGACGTTCCAATGGCCATCAACTTGGGCCCCCTCCCGCTCCAACCGGGAACTCGATTTACCTGGAGATTCTTGGTCGACGGACAAGATTTAGCGGGAGGATCTCTCTCGTTCTCTACTCGTCCTGCGCAGGTGATCTAGATCGTGCAACGTACCCCCTTGCGTTTGTCGAAACGAGAGGCGACGATAGAGACATGAGCATCCATGACAGGCCATTTGGCCGATACTTCGAAGATTTTGAAATCGGTGACGTCTACAAGCACTGGCCAGGAAAAACCATTACCGAATTCGATGATCATCTCTTCTGCATGCTGACGATGAACCATCATCCGCTTCATTCTGATGCATGGTTTGCAGAAACACAGTCAGTTCAAAAGAAAAATGTTGTTGTTGGCAACTTGGTCTACTCACTCATCCTCGGGATGAGTGTCCCCGACGTGTCCGGAGCGGCGATCGCAAACTTGGAGATTGAAACCTTGGTCCACAAGAACCCGACGTTTCACGGGGACACTCTCTATGCCGAAACTCGAGTGCTTGATAAGAAGGCATCAACATCGAAAGATGATCGAGGTGTCGTTACCGTTGAGTCGAAGGGATTCAATCAAGACGGTTTAGAGGTGTGCTACTTCCGTCGACGAGTTCTCGTCTGGAAATCTGGATCGGCCCCGCAACGACTTCGCCCCTATGACGACGGCGCCTGGGACTGAACTTTCACGAGCAGTACTGAACCGCTGGAGAACCCGGCTGGCCAAGCAACTCGGTGTAGAACGAGATCTCCCCTGGAGGCGGACTCGGGACCCCTGGGAAGTTCTTGTTGCCGAAGTGATGTTGCAGCAGACGCAAGTCTCCAGAGTGATCCCGGCGTGGACACGTTTCCTCGAGCTGTTCCCAACCCCTCGAGCATGCGCGAATGCTCCTCAGAGCGAGATTGTTCGAGCGTGGGAAGGCCTTGGCTATCACCGTCGAGCCGTGGCACTTCATGGGGCAGCTCACGAAGTCGTTGCTCGCTTTGGTGGAACGTTGCCCGACAACCTTTCTGACCTTTTGTCCCTTCCGGGCGTCGGCCCCTATAGCGCTCGAGCTGTTCTTGCCTTCGCATTTGAAGATGACGTGGCGGTCGTCGATACCAACGTGGCTCGAATTCTCTCTCGTGCGGTGGCTGGAGAACCCCTCGGGGCAAAGCGGCTCCAAGAGATCGCTGATGCCTTGGTTCCGAAAGGGGACGGATGGGCGCATAATCAAGCGATGCTTGATTTCGGAGCACTGCAATGCACGTCGCTCCCTCGGTGCCAAGGCTGCCCACTGCGACGATCATGTCAATGGGCAAGATCGTCGTGGGCGTTGCCAGATCCAGCACGGCGTAGTGCGGGGACCTCTCGGCCACAACCTCGTTTTGAAGGGTCAGATCGCCAGCTCCGAGGGCTTGTCCTCGGACTTGCGCGAAGAGAAAATTGTACGAAATCTGAACTTGAAGCCCTGCGAGCGAAACATGGCGAGCAGCGCATGACCAACGTTCTTGCGTCGCTTGTCGACGACGGCCTTCTTACTCGCCATCGCGAGAACTTTGTCTTGGCGTAGCCGAGTTATTTAATCCTTCAAGAAGTTGAGAATTGAAGCCGCAACCTGTTCAGGCTGTTCAAGGTGGAGAAAATGGCCAGCATTTTGCACAATCTCGACCTTGGAGCCTTCGGGGAGAGAGGCGAGTGGATCGCCGATTGATTCAACACCGAAACAGCCGTCGGCTGCTCCGTGGAGATAGAAGGTCGGGACAGGGCTGGGGAGATTTAATGCATCTTGAATCTCTTGCAGCGCTGGGTCGAGCTCTTGTGGATTCAACATTGCTCGGTAATAGCCGATCGCTGCGGCCATCCTCTCCGGTTCGGCGAGTGCTGCTCTGACAAAATCTACGTCTTGGCTGGCGTCATAGCCCGGAGACCAATCAGCCCAGAGACGAGCGATCAACTCCATGTCATTCATCGGTACAACAAAATCTGCCAAGTCGGTTTGAAAGAAAAACATGTACCAACTTCGTTTCAGCTGATCGACTTTCAGGAACGACTCAGCAACTGATGCCATTGGAGGAACAGCAAGGGCCACTAATTTTCTCCATGTCGATGGTGATGCTGCAACAGCGCCGTAGGCTGCGATGGCGCCCCAGTCGTGGCCGATGAGCACAGCGCGTTCATCGGCTCCGAGGGCTTCAGAAATCTTGATCGCATCAAGCGAGAGCGACGCAACTTGATAGTTGCCATTTGCTGGCACGTCACTCGGAGCGTACCCACGTAGAGCAGGGGCGACTGCATGGTAACCAGCGTCGGCAAGTGGTTCGAGAAGATGTCGCCACGTGTGGTGAGAGTCAGGAAAACCATGGAGCAAGAGCGCAAGTGGTCCATCACTTGGTCCAGCCTGTTCTCCTCGAAAGGTCATTGAATTTGCGGTGATCTCAAGTGTGCTCATTGTCCAACGCTACCAACGTGGAGAGATGGGTAACGTGGGTCTTGTGAAGGTCACCTTTTTTGGAACCCGAGGTTCGTGCCCCTGTGCAGGAGACGCATATAAAACCTTCGGAGGAAACACATCATGTGTGGCGATTGATACTGGCGAAGAGGCCCCACTGATCCTCGACGCCGGCACTGGGTTACGGGCTCTCGGGGCATTCTTGCGTCCAAAGAATTCGAAGAAGAACCCGCCGCTTCATGCTCGACTCCTCTTGACGCACTTGCATTATGACCATCTCTTGGGACTTCCCTTCTTCAGCCCCTTGGAAGATCCTGGGTCACTGGTTGAGGTGTACGGCCCTCAGCAGGGAGACGCCGAATTCGCTGCGGTCATCGACAGCGCGGTCACACCACCATTCTTCCCCGTGCAGATGAAGGAGTTTCGTGGTGAAGTTCGACTCATCGGAGTTGGTGATGAGACGTTTCAACTCGGATCAGCAACGGTGAGCGCGCGGTGGATTCCCCATAGTGGTCCGACATTGGGATTCCGCGTTGATGTAGGTGGAGCATCGCTGGCCTACGTTCCTGACCACCAAGCCCCGAGCGACGGCCACAGCATCGACGATGCAGTGCTCGAACTCTGTGCAGACGTTGACGTTTTAATTCATGATGCTCAGTACGACAACGATGAGTTTTCAGATAAATCTGATTGGGGGCACTCAACCACTGCCTACGCCGTCCATGTCGCAGCGCAATCTCGAGCAAAATCTCTGGTCCTTTTCCATCATGATCCAAGTCATGACGATGCTTACCTCCTCAACCTCGAGTCTGAAGCAGCTTCACTGGAAGAAGCTGCGGGCTTGGAGAGCGTGATCGCTGCTCGAGAAGGAATGACGCTTCATCTCGATCACCAGCCAGGGACACTGTGAGTAATCCTTTCGATCAGGCACGATTTCGAGAAGCTCTCGGCCATTTCGCTACTGGCGTCACCATCGTGACGGCTATGGAGGAAGAAGGTCCCGTCGGCTTTACTTGCCAAGCCTTCAGCGCACTCTCTCTCGACCCACCCCTTGTAGTGCTCGCTCCGGCAAAAAGTTCGACAAGCTGGCCAAAGATTGCGCAAGCAGGAGCGTTTTGTGTGAATATTTTGAGCTCACATCAAGAAGCGCTCTGCCGAGCATTCGCTGCGTCTGGGAGAGACAAGTTCGAGGGTGTGGGATGGTCTGTTGCGAGTTCAGGTGCACCCGTGCTCGACGGCGCACTTGCATTCGTTGACTGTGAGCTGGAAGTAGCCCATGACGCTGGCGATCATGAACTTGTGGTTGGAAGGGTCATTGATTTAGGTATAGGAGAAGGGACGCCACTGCTCTACTACCGCAGTGGTTTTGGAAGCTTCGCAATCTAGGAAGATTTAGCAGTAGCCTCAGAATCTATGGCACCTAAGAATCACCCAACCCCCATCGAAGGCGTCGCCCTTCTCGAACCTCAAGTCCACGGCGATGATCGAGGCCGCTTTATTGAGACCTACCGCCGAGAATGGCTTCCACAAGGTCGAGAGATGATTCAAGGGAACCGATCCGAGAAGTCAGCTGGCTCGCTCGTCGGGCTCCACTACCACCTCCATCAGGCGGACTACTGGTACGTACTTAGAGGGACGGCCCGTGTGGTCCTTGCGGATCTTCGAGTCGGATCGCCGAGCGAGATGAAGACATTCGTTGTCGACCTTGATGGGGACAACGAACGCGGTCTCTTCATTCCACCAGGGGTTGCCCATGGCTTTGCAGCGCTTAGCGATATGTTGCTGTGGTACTTGGTCGATGGCTACTACAACCCCGCTGACGAACTCGGTGTCGCCTATAACGACCCAGCCTTGAACATCGACTGGGGGATAGAAGGACCTGTTGTCTCTCCACGGGATCAGACGAACCCAACGGTGGCAGAAATCCCAGAAGGCGTGCGCCCGACATGGGGTCTGCGAACGTAAATCCGCATATGGCGTGCCTGATCGCCCGTAATCGGGTTGAATAGGGGTCGTGCGCACCTTCTTAGGACTCGTCATCCTCATTGTCGTGATCCTCATTGTGGTCGTCCTTCTTTGGCGTCGCCGCACGAAAGACGAGATTCACTCGATTGACCGCTACAAGAATGCGCTCGAGACGCTCCAAGAGATGAGGGGAGATACCGGCTCGACGAGTGTCCGCGTCCTTGACGAACAAGAAGCCCGTTCACTGCGACAACCACATGCGCCCAACATGATTCGCTCCAGTGACCGTGAGCGCCTTCCCGCATCTGGGCATCTTCGAGATGGTGAAGATGGTTTTGTCTTCGATGATGCAAATCCAGAAAGCCATGCGATTCGAGACCATGAACATGCGCGTGGCCACGACAGCTCAGAGTGGGCAATTTCAAGAATGCAGAGTCGTCCTCCATTTCAGAATCGCCAGTGGTTGGTAGTTGGAGTTGCAACAGCGGTGATCTTGATACTTCTCATCGTTGGCACTCTCATCGGAAGCTCTTCAACGTCGTCGAATAGTGCGACGACGACGTCTAGCTCTGCTCCAAAGACGTCAACAACAACTACTCCAAAGACCTCGCCAACAACACCACCGTCTGCCTATGTTCCACAAGCCGGGGCGACGGCCAATGCGGCGACCTACGTGGCGCCGAGTTCTCGCTATGTATTGGTGTTGACCGCGACGGGAGACTGTTGGACGACGGCCGTGACTTCCCCGGGGAATGCGCAACTCTTTGTCGGGACGATTTCTCCCGGAACTCCCCAGCGGATCTCGGTCACAGGCGGCGCACAGGTCTCTCTTGGCGCCCCTGGGAATATCACGATCACGCTAAATGGGCTCCCTGTGACGTTTCCGAGCGGCTTCCAAACCCCACTTGTGTTGACCTTTCAACCGGCCACGCCACCGACGACGACAACGACGGTGACGCCCTCGGTGACGACAACAACGGTCGCTCCCACCACAACGTCAACGACACAGAAGCCTTAAGCAGTGGCGACCTCAAGTTGTTCGAGCAACCAGGACAGAACGTAAGCTTCGTCTTTCCACGAGTCGTATCGCCCTGAAGGCCCACCGTGGCCCGCCCCCATCTCTGTGCGCAAGAGGACAGGATTCTCAATATTCAATGAGCGAAGCCGAGCGACGAACTTTGCGGGTTCCCAGTAGCCGACACGCGTATCGTTGAGCCCAGCGGTGATGAGTAAGGGGGGGTATCGATGCGGTGATCCATCTGGATTTTTGCCGACGATATTTTCATAGGGAGAATAGGATCGAATCGTTTGGTAGGCCTCTTCGTCGTCGCTCGGGTTCCCCCACTCTTCATACTCCCCAACTGTTAAGGGAAGAGAAGGATCCAACATTGAGTTGAGGGCATCGACAAAGGGGACTTCTGCCAGCAAGGCGCAGAAGCGATCAGGTCCTCGGTTCGCCACTGCGCCCACCAGAAGGCCACCGGCAGAACCCCCTCGAGCAGCAAGTTGATCTGGAGTGGTGACCCCACGTTCGATCAGATGATCAGCAGCGGCAATGAAGTCGTCAAAGGTATTTGTCTTCTGCGAGAGTCGACCCTGGTCATACCAGTGGCGCCCGAGTTCGCCCCCTCCTCGAATGTGAGCAATAACGAAGACGACGCCTCGCTCAAGCAAACTCATCCGAGCTGTTGAGAAAGAAGGATCGATTGAAATTTCATAACTGCCATAGCCATAGAGAAGACATGGTGCAGGGGTAAGAGGAGCGTCGCCTGGGACTCCCTCTGGTCCAAGAAGGGAACGCAGGTGAACGATCGAAAGTGGAATCTTGGCTCCGTCGGCCCCAGTCGCCCAGGAGCGATAGGTCACGTAGTCATTCGGGTTATACCCTCCTGGAATTTCTTGTTGTTTGAGAATGGTGACCTCTTTGCTTGCAAGTGAGATCTGAGAAACAGTGTGGGGCATGACGAGAGAGTCTTGGCAGATGCGCAAGACCTCGGTATCGTTTTCTGCGTTTTGGCCAATCCATGTTGTTTGGGGTTGCTCATCAGCAACAATGACCCAGCTCTTCTCGGTGAGATCATCTCCAAGGAATTGGCGATCATCTGTGAAAGGAATGATTCGAAGTTGCGTCTCGGCATTTTCTCGTTCTGAGAGCACGAGAAAGGTCGCAAACGTATCAATGCCCTCAAGGCGGACTTTTGGACGATGCGCAATGACAGTCTTCCAATCGGGAGCACCCTGGGAATGGGGGCTTGCGTCAAGGCGAAAATCTTCTGCACCATCTTGGTTGGTAAGGCGTAACCACCATTGTTCTCCTTGTTTGGTGGTGAGGTGCTCAACACTGTGCTCAACCCCATTGATCCGAGGGCAGAGGATCTCAAGATCAGCCTCTGGATTATCGGCCGCCAGAAAATAGGTCTCAGTTGTCGTTGACGAGCTGCTGGTGACGACCAGGACTTGTTCGTCTCGAGTACGACCAAGACCAATGTTGAATCGTGCGTCTGGCTCTTCGAGCACCAAGACATCAGTGTCAGGGTCCGTTCCTATTCGATGACGCCACAGTTGAAAAGGTCGCCATGCTTCATCGATTCGAGTGTAAAAAACAGTTGCTGAATCATTTGACCAGGCAAAGCCATAGGCAACGTCTCGAATAACTTCTGGTGGGTTCTCTTGACCGTCGAGGCGGCGGAAGGTCAGTTCGTGGCGCTCGTTTCCGACAGTATCAACTGCAATTGCCAAGACCATATGGTCAGGACTCGTCGAGACGATGCCGACAGAGTAGAAGTCGTGGCCCTCTGCTCCAATGTTCTCATCAAAGAGAATCTCTTCCTGTTGTGTTGCCTCAATGACGAGCGGGGGAATGCTTTCATTCTCGAATGGCCGACGACAAAAGATTGGATAATTCAGATCTTCAACTGTCCGCGAGTAGTACCAGTAGGGACCGCGCCGCACAGGAACCGACATATCGGTCTCGACAATCCGAGACTTAATTTCGTTGAAGAGTCCACTTCGTAGCGGTGCCAGATGCGCCAAGGACTCCTCGGTGAAGGCATTCTCTGCAGCGATATAGGCAATGACATCGGGATTGTCACGTTCTCGTAGCCACGAGAACTCATCGACTCGAGTATCGCCGTGCATCGTTGTCGAGACCGGGAGCGATTGAGCAAGAGGAGGGGTGAGGGGTGAGGGGTTCATCTCGACTCAGCCTGCCAGGCTCAAAGAGGGAGGGGTGCCACGAGTGCGTGGGGAGTTGTTACTATGTCCATAGGAGTAATTATGCCTTCGTTCCTGGGGGCTGTAACTTCAGGAGGATAGATGGCCATTCAAGACCTTGACTTAGGGAAGTACCAGCTCGGTTGGAGTGACGCTGAAGACTACGTCTTCAAGCCGAAGAAGGGCATCAACGAAGAGATTGTTCGTGAGATGTCGGCCATTAAAAAAGAGCCGGAATGGATGCGGGATTTTCGCCTCGCCGCTCTCAAGCGTTTTGAGCGTCGACCGATGGCGAAGTGGTTCGCCGTCAACATGCCCGATTTGGATTTCAACGACATTTACTACTACATCAAACCAACCGGTGGTCAGGTTGATAAGTGGGAAGACTTACCAGATGCAATCAAAGACACCTATGAAAAATTAGGTATCCCAGAAGCTGAACGAAAGTATCTCGCGGGCGTGACCGCTCAGTATGAATCTGAAGTCGTCTTTCATAGGAATCGTGAAGACCTAGAAGCACAAGGCGTCATTTTCACCGACATGGACACAGCCGTTCGAGATCATCCAGAACTTGTGCGTCGTTGGTTCGGAACAATCATTCCTCCCAATGACAATAAGTTTGCGGCACTGAACTCGGCGGTCTGGTCTGGAGGCTCCTTCATCTACGTGCCGCCCGGCGTCAAAGTCGACATGCCACTTCAGGCATATTTCAGAATTAATGCCGAAAACATGGGTCAGTTTGAGCGCACCTTGATCATTGCTGACGAAGGAAGCCAAATTCACTACGTCGAAGGTTGTTCAGCTCCGGTGTATTCAACAGACTCACTCCATTCGGCGGTCGTCGAATTAGTGGCTCTTCCTGGAAGTCGTATTACCTATACGACGATTCAGAACTGGTCGAACAACGTCTACAACCTGGTGACAAAGCGAGCACGGGCAGAAGCTGAAGCTCACGTCGAGTGGATCGATGGAAACATTGGTTCTCGTTTGACGATGAAGTACCCAAGCGTCTACCTCATGGGCCCGAAAGCCTCTGGAGAAGTTTTGTCGGTGGCCTACGCAGGTGCTGGGCAGCATCAAGATGCTGGGGCCAAAATGGTTCACGCAGCGCCCGAGACGACGTCGACCATTGTGTCGAAGTCAATCTCAAAAGATGGAGGACAGACCACCTACCGAGGTCTCGTCCATGTCGACAAGGGTGCCACCGGAGCGAAGTCATTTGTGCGTTGCGATGCCCTGTTGTTGGATGATTACTCAATCTCAGAGACGAAGCCCTACATGGAGGTCGGTGAGCGTGATGCTAATATTGGCCACGAAGCCACCGTGTCGAAGGTCGGCGATGACCAACTCTTTTATCTCATGAGTCGAGGGCTTTCAGAGTCCCAAGCGATGGGGATGATTGTGAACGGCTTTATCGAACCTGTCACTCGAACCCTTCCCATGGAATATGCCGTGGAGTGGAGCCGATTGATTGAACTCCAAATGGAAGGTTCAATCGGTTAGCGATTTTTCGTCATGCGGTGCATTCGCAAGAGTGGAGGACCAGCGCTTACTGGACGCAGTGCTTCAAGTTCGCTGAATCCAAATCGGCGGTAGTACGCGATGTTGTCTTGTTTTTGTGTCTCGAGGTAGACATCAATTCCTTGCTCATCGCAGAGTTCCAATATTGGGGAAATGAGCTTCCCGCCAATCCCTTGACGTTGGAGTTCTGGGTGAACAGCGAGTAGCGCAAGATACCAAAGCTCTCCTTTGGGGTGCGCTTTTTCCATTGCGGTGGTATATCGGAAGCCATCAACCACTGCTTTTGGTCGCGGGAGCAGCGACCAGAGCGCCCAGATCCCCTGGAGGACTTGGTCTCGTAGTGATGCCGGATACGACCCGGGTGGCGCCCAAGCAGCGACTCCAACGATCCTGTCTCCACGAGTAGCAATAAAGACCGAGCGACCTGCGCCGAGGTATTGCACGAACGAGCGAAAGAAGATTCGCAGCCCCCTTCGACGAAGATGTTCTTTTGGGGAGAGGAACTCAAAGAAAGGGTCATCAAGGAACGCCTCCATCGCAACATCTGCGATTGCCGCTAGGTCCACTTTAGAAATGGGTTCCTGGATCTGGTGAATCTCTATATCCATGGGCCTCACCCTAGCCAGAGCATTACTGGATGGCATTGGGTAAGGAGAGATGGCACGATATTCGGATGGCAATGAGAGAAGAGTGCAAACATTTCCAGTCACGGACCTACGACTCCGGTGAAGTTGCTCGCTACTGCGAACTTGATCTCGCCCCAGAGGCGCCGTGGAAGTGTCCAGAGAATTGTCCCTCATTCGCACCACGCCTTGCTGATGTTGGATGGGTCCACGGCAGCTTGGTGGAGCCGGCATTAGAAAATGAACCAAATCTTCCGGGTGACGAGATCGCACGTATTCTTGATTCAGCTGAAGACATTGTCAACGAGATTGCACCAGAAGTGCTCGCTGAGGTGCGGGCGTCAGAAGAAGCTCGGGAAAAGAAGCAAGGGAAAAAGTGGTGGCGCTTCGGTCGCTCGTAGCGGCTTAGGTCCCGGTATACGTTGGATCTCGTTTTTCCATAAAGGCAGTCATCGCCTCGACGAGGTCATTTGACTGAAGGTAGAGCGTATTCCATTGCGCAACAAATTCAAGGCCTTCTTCGACCGTCACATCTTGGCTCGCAGCGAGGACCGCCTTTGTTCCTTGGACTGCAAGCGGTGAGTTGCTGGCTACTTCTCGAGCAAATGCGCGGGCTCGCTCAACGACATCATCTGCCGATCCAAGCGCGTCGTTCACTAATCCAATCTCCGCCGCCCTTTGGGCCGTGATGTCTTTTCCTGAATAGGCCAACTCTTTTACGTGGCCGAGACCAATGATGTGGGGGAGTCGCTGAAGACTCCCGAGGTCGGCCACGATTGCAACTTTTGCTTCCCTCACTGAATAGAGCGCGTCTTGCGATGAGAAGCGAACATCGCAGGCAGCGATGATGTCGACGCCTCCACCAATACAGTAGCCATGAATGGCTGCGATCACGGGCTTTGGACACAATTCAATTGAAGTGACTGAATCTTGCATGGTGCGAATCATGTTGTAACCGGCAGCATTCTTTGACGCCTGGCTTGAAGGGGTTCCCTCAGAGTTTGTGCCGCCCGACATGAGGGATCCGCCCATGGCTTTGAGATCGAGGCCCACAGAAAAATGAGGTCCTTTTGCAGCAATCACGATGCAACGTATCGAATCGTCTTCACTGAGCTCTTTGATAGCTCGAGGAAGGTCTCGCCAGAAATCAGGTCCAAGAGCGTTACGAGCCTCTTCTCGGTCGAGCCAGATCGTAGCGACCGCTCCATCTTTTTCCATGCTGATGACTGATGACTCAAAGGGTGTCACTGTTTGCGCTCCTTCTTAGGTTTGACTCTCAAAGACTAGGTCGTGAGGCGATGTTTCCTTGTGAGAGCGAACAGATGAGGCCACTACACTGGGAAGGTTGATTAAATCCCTCATATTTTGCCTTTTTGGCGAAAGGAACTGACTTGCCACTCTTGACGTCTGACACAGCGGCCCAGCTTGGCGGGCCGGAGTGGTTAGTTGCCCGGCGAGAGGCTGGCGCCGCCACCTTTGAAAAGATTGGCATGCCCAACGCACGAGACGAAGTGTGGCGCTATTCGCCTATTGGGGACCTTGATCTTGACCGCTTTTCATTGGCACAAGAGAACATCACGCTTGGAGAGACTTCTCTCGAAGCATTCTCGAACTTTTCAGGAACGGTGGTCCACGTCGCAGCGACGGGTATTGAAATCCCAACAGCGAGTCCCAACGGCATCACTTTGGTAAAGGGATCTGAATACGGTGAAGCCTCTGAACTTTTTGGTTCTGTGGCGAACGATGCCGATGCCATGGTGGCATTGAATAGCGCTCACGTTCGAGATCCCTTGATCGTTGACGTGGCGAAAGGTTCTCTCAATGATGAGCCAGTCGTTATTGTGCATCACGCATCAAGCGGCTCAATGTTCCCCCGGACGATTATTCGACTGGCTGACGGGGCAGTCGCATCGGTGATTGAAATATTTGTTGGGGGAGACGCTGACACACTATCGATTCCGGTTACTGAAATTGAGGCCGGTGACGGGGCGAATCTTCGTTATGGCTCGTTGCAACTCCTCAATCGAGTGGGATGGCATCTTTCGACTATTTCTGCACGCGTCGGCCGAGATGCCAATGTGATGCAGTTTACGACTGGCCTCGGGGCGGCCTACGACCGGTGTCGCAGCGACGTGGAACTTGCCGGCCAAGGCGCATCAAGCGTATTGCGATCAACCTATTTTGGATCTGGAGATCAGATTCACGATCTTCGAACTCAACAAGATCATGTTGCCCCAAAGACAATCAGTGACCTTTTGTGCAAAGGGGCAGTAACGGGTTCGTCACGCTCTGTCTATACAGGGATGATCAAGGTTCGCAACGGGGCAATTCGTTCAAACGCCATGCAAACAAATCACAACTTGGTTCTCTCTGAAACCGCGCATGCTGATACGGTCCCCAATCTTGATATTTCTGAAAATGATGTTCGCTGCTCACATGCCTCGACCGTTGGTCCGCTCGATGAAGATCAGAGGTATTACTTAGAGTCCAGAGGAATTTCCCCTGTCAATACTGAGCGACTCTTGGTTCGTGGTTTCTTCCGAGATTTACTTGAAAAAACACCACTTCCTCTGGGGACGGCTATTGCCCAGGAAGAGATTGAAGCCCGTCTGAGTCAGGAGTCCTTGGTATGACGACCCTGACGCTGTGTCCCTTTGATGAACTAGTTGACGGAGAAGCTCGAAGATTCGATATCGATGGGCATCGCTTCGCAGTAGCGCGAATTGGTGAACAGGTCTTTTGCATCGATGATCGATGTAGCCACGAAGATTTTTCTCTGTCAGAAGGCGAAGTCCTCGTTGATGAGTGTGAGATTGAGTGTGCTCGTCACGGTGCCACGTTTGACCTCAAGACTGGTCTTCCACAATCACTGCCAGCAACAACTGGCGTTGCAACCTATCTGGTTACTGTGAATGACAATGAGGTACAGGTGGAGTTGCCATGAGTGATCATGTGCTCACAGTCTCAGGACTAACCGCCACTGCCGCCGGCAAAGAGGTCTTGACAGGAGTGAATCTCGAAGTTCGAAGTGGCGAAGTGCACGTCATCATGGGACCAAACGGCTCGGGAAAATCAACATTGGCGCACGCCCTGATGGGTCGACCTGGAACAGTTGTTACGGGTGGTTCCATCAAACTTGATGGTGTTGAACTCGTTGGCCTTCCAGCCCACGAGCGAGCCAAGGCCGGCCTGTTTCTTGCACTCCAGCAACCGATCGAAGTGCCAGGGGTTTCGGTGCGAGACGCACTCGTGGCAGCTGGCGTCGCTCCAGAGGACGTATCCACGACGTTGGTTAACGAAGCAGAAGCCGTCGGCCTCCGTACGGCGTTGTTAGATCGACCTATGAACGTTGATCTTTCTGGGGGAGAAGCAAAACGAAACGAAATAGTTCAGCTCGCAACGCTTCGGCCAGCGTTTGCTGTTCTCGATGAAATCGATTCTGGACTTGACGTTGACGCTCTCGGATCTGTCTCGAGGCGAATTGAGTCCGCAACGAAAGAGTGGGGCCTTGGGGTCCTCGCAATTACGCACTTCCAGAGGCTCCTTGACGAACTTCACGCTGACACGATTCACGTGCTTGTCAATGGTGCAATTGTTCAGAGCGGTGGACCGGAGCTCGCCAAAGAGTTGGAAGCAACGGGTTACGCGACATTTGCCAAATAACCCTGTTCCTTGTGGGGTGCCATCTTCTCGGATCCAATCGTTGGTAGATTGAGTCGTCATGGCAAGCGGGAGCAACTCTGGTGGTCCGCGCGACCCAAATCGAAAAAATAACGGCCTAGACGGGCTGCGCAAACTCGGCGATGACATCGAACCAACCCGTTCATCTCGACGCCGCTCCCGCTCCGTTGCGAACGAAGAGGGACTTGCTGGCGTGGGATCGCCCGAAAGCCGGGGTAGTCGACGCCGGAAGGTATCTCGTCGGGTTCGCCGGCGTCGAGTAATAGCGGCACTGTGTCTCGTCGTCGTTCTTCTCTTGGCCTTCTTTGGTGGGACATGGGTCTACTTGCAGTATCGCTTCGGTCAGATCTCCAAAGTGGATGTGTCGGCGACCCAAGCAACACAGTCGGGGGAGCCATTCAATATCATGTTGGTAGGTTCAGACTCCCGATCAGGCCTTACAGGGAAGCTGGCTGCTGACGCAGGAACGACGACAGACGTGCAAGGACAGCGAAGTGACGTCGTCATGATCTGGCACGTAGACCCAGCGACGAAGAAGATTACGATTATTTCGATTCCTCGAGACACGATGGTCTCTGCTGGTCCCTTGGCCGCAACCGTTGGGACCTTCAACCGAATTAATACGGCATATGGATCTGGGCCAAACAACATGGTCAAAATCATTCAGAATAACTTTGGTATTCCAATCAACCATGTGGTTCAGGTCAATTTTTCTGGATTTGTTGGCGCAACCAACGCACTCGGAGGCGTCTGGCTCAACTTTCCGTACCCAGCTCGAGATGCCTACTCAGGCCTCGACATTAAGACGCCTGGTTGTCAACTCGTCAGTGGCTATCAGGCCCTCGCAACGTCTCGAAGTCGCCACTATGAGTACTACGCAAACGGATACTGGCATACCGACGGTTCGAGTGACTTTGGACGTATTAAGCGACAAGACGCTTTCCTCAAAAGTCTCGTGACTTCAGCGAAGTCGAAATACAACCCACTGACCATCAATGCGTTCCTTGGATCGATTCCACAAGGGATCAAACTGGACTCCCGGTTTTCTCTCAATGAGTTAGTTGGCCTGGGAGTTAATTTTCATAGCGTAAATCCAGATTCAATTTCGACGGAGACGATTCCGACCATGAGCAATGGCAACGTCGCGCCGTGGGGCTCCGTCCTCTTTGTCGACGAACCAGCAGCGCAAGAACTCCTAGTGAGTGTTTTCGGCAATCAGCTCATGAAACCGAAGACGCCGCCACCTAATCCTTCGCTCCAAACACCGCAACCGCCCGTCGTGACGACGACGACGACGATGGCACCTACTCCGACGACATCAAAGACATCAAAGACAACGACCCCGGCACCGGTTGCAACGACCACGACGACAACGCCGACTCCATCGTTTGACCCAGTTCCATGCTCCCCTAAATAAGAAGAGCGTTGACGAGGGGGTTAGACCCCAGCGTCGTCAAGAGTCTGAGCGAGGGTGTTCCAACTCAATGTTGCACATTTGATTCGCACCGGGAACTTGACGACCCCCTGAAGTGCCGCAAGTTCTCCAAGCGCATTGAGGTCAATGGGCTCTGGCTCAGGAGTATCGCTCTCTTCGAGCTGCGCTTCGTGAACTGACATCAAGGTTTTGAATGTTGCAATCGTCTTGCGAACCTCTGAGATGTTTTTTCCTTTGACGGCGGCTGACATCATCGACGCAGAGGACTGGCTGATAGAACACCCCTGGCCGGCAATTTTGATGTCGTCAACAATGCCGCCATTGACATCAAGAGTCACGACAATCTCGTCGCCACAGAGTGGGTTGAAACCTTCAGCTCGAAGTGCAGGAGGAGACGCTAACTCTCCTCGATTTCGAGGCGAGCGGTAGTGGTCGAGAATGATTTCTCGATAGAGCTCCTCGAGATCAGCCACAGTGGTCTTCGTTCTTCATCACGCAAATAACTTAGCGGTCGCTTCGAGGCCCTCGAGGAGTACCTCAATATCATCGGTATCGTTGTAGAGCCCAAATGAGGCTCGGGCTGTTGCGGGCACCCCGAGGAATCTCATCAAGGGCTTGGCGCAGTGGTGGCCAGGCCGAACGCAGACCCCGACCGAGTCGAGGATTTGGGCAACGTCATGGGCGTGGACGCCTTCGAGCGTGAGCGACAAGACCCCACCTCGCAGATCACCTGCTGGAGGGCCATGGACGATGACTCGTGATCCAAACTGATCGTCGATGGCCTTGAGGGCCGTTGAGGTGAGTTCGCGCTCGTGGGTTCGGATTTCGTCAATTCCTATTCCTTGGATATAGCGAATCGCTTCGCTCAGCCCAACCGCTTCTGCGATGGGTGGTGTCCCTGCTTCAAAACGCTGAGGAGGGTTGGCCGCCAAGAAGCCATCGGTGCGAACATCCAAGATCATTCCACCGCCTCCTAAAAATGGAGGCATTGCTTCGAGCAAGTCACGTCGTCCCCAGAAGACGCCAATTCCTGTGGGGCCAAGTACCTTGTGTCCAGAAAACGAAAGAAAATCAATATCTGACGTCGCAACATCAGTGGGGAGGTGTGGCACAGATTGGGCCCCATCAACATGGATGAGGGCCCCGTGGGCATGTGCGGCTTGAGCGAGTTCCTTGATTGGATTAATCGTCCCGAGCACGTTCGACATCGCAGTGATGCTCAGGAGCTTTGCTCCTTCGAGGAGCTGGTCGAGATCGTCAAGAACGAGGTACCCCTCGTCGCTCACCTGGAGAAATCTCAGTTCGATGCCGATCTCTTCGGCCAGCATCTGCCAGGGGACGATGTTGGCGTGATGTTCCATGATCGACACAACGACAGCATCGCCAGCGGTCAGGTTTTTCCGACCCCAAGAATGTGCCAGCAAATTAATTGACTCAGTCGTATTTTTTGTAAAGACGATCTCCTCATCCGGATGGGGAGCTCCAAGAAAGCCACCAACGACTTTTCGTGAATGCTCATAGAGGCGGGTTGCTTCTTCCGCCGTGGCATAAACACCACGATGCACATTGGCGTGCGTGGTTTCGTAGTAGGTGCTCATGGCATCAATGACACATTGTGGGGGGATGGAGGACGCAGCAGAGTCGAGATAGACCATGCGCCGGTCATGGACTTTTCGATCTAAGAGAGGAAAGTCTTTTCGAAGTGTGGCGACGTCAAGACTCATGACTGCCATTTCTCGTAACCATTTTTCTCAACCTCAAGAGCGAGCTCTGGTCCGCCTGAGGCCACGACGCGGCCTTCAATCAAAAGGTGGACATGGTCGGGGGCGAGCTCGTTCAAGAGCCGCTGGTAGTGAGTGACGACCAAGACTCCCATGTCTGGCCGATTTGTTCGCACCGTTGCAACGCCGTCGGCAACAATCTGGAGCGCATCAATGTCTAATCCTGAATCTGTCTCGTCAAGAATGGCCATCGTTGGATCCAACAGCGCCATCTGAAGGATCTCATTTCGCTTGCGCTCTCCTCCAGAGAAACCATCATTGAGATGACGCTCGGCAAAAGCAGGATCCATTTTCAAGCGATCCATCCAATCCATCATTTCCATGCGGACTTCTAAGATACTGAGTTCGTTGAGATCTTTTCTTGCGGCCATGGCTTGGCGAAGGAACTGGGTGACCGAGACACCTCCAATTGCTTCTGGGTGTTGGAAGGCCAGGAACATGCCAGCTTTAGCTCGCACGTCTGTGGACCAGGTGGTGATGTCTTCACCATTGAGTTTGATCGAGCCTTGCGTGACTTCGTAGGCCGGACTCGACATCAAGACAGATGCCAGGGTGGACTTGCCCGCACCGTTCGGCCCCATCAGGGCATGAACCTCTCCCGCTTGGATACTGAGCGACACGCCATTCAAGATGGGGATCTCTTCGGCACTGGCATGGAGGTCGATAATTTCAAGCAGGGGAGTGGTCACAAACCAAAATCTTAGCGTTTTGGTCGGGATTCAATTCAAAGTCGACTACCAGCCTCGATTTACCCACACTTCGAGACTGGGTCGCTCTTGCCCGAGCGTGGTGTGGTCGCCATGACCAGGCAGGACGAGCGTCTCTGAGGGCAAGGCCTGGAAGAGTCGAGTATCGATCGATTTGATGATGGTGGCGAAATCGCCACCATCAAATGAGGTGTTCCCCGGACCACCAGGAAACAGCGTGTCCCCGCTGAAGAGCAATGGGGTTCCACTCACAGAGAAACACATCGAGCCCGGAGTATGGCCCGGGGTTGCCAGCGTATGAACCTCAAGCTTGCCAACCTTGAGCGCACTGTCATCATCAAGAATGAGGTCGTAGGACGGCAACATCGCTGCATCTGCCTCGGCGACGTAGACCTCAATGCCGGCCTCCCTCATAGCGGGAACCGCTTGAATGTGGTCATGATGTCCATGGGTCTCGAGGACCGAGGCCACGCCAAGTTCCCTAGAAAGTGCCAAGAGGTGCTCATGCTCGTCAGCGGCATCGATCAGGACTGCCTGGCCGCTTTGGCGACACCGCAAGATATAGACATTGTTGGCCAGAGGCCCCACCACGGTGTGGTGCACCTCGCAGAGGGCATCTTCGTAGATCAGATCACTGTGGAGCACCCTTTGAGGTTCTCACACGAGAAGGGTTCGTGTCAGGCCCTAAATCTCCTTTTTTGGAAGAGGTGGGCCGTGATGTAGTAGACCAAAGGGGGCTGAAAGTGCTTCAAAAGAGCATCTCGCTAAGGTGAAGAACAGGGTTCTAGGAAAAGGATCGACTTATGAATTTCGCATTTAATGAAGAGCAAGATGAACTTCGACGGATGGTCAATAAGTTTCTCGAAGAGAAATCTCCAGAGACCGAAGTGCGTCGACTCATGGCGACAACCGATGGCTACGACCCCGCAGTGTGGTCGCAAATGGCAGAGCAGCTTGGACTCCAGTCATTGGCCATCCCCGAAGAGTTCGGTGGAGCGGGATACAGCTACGTCGAACTGATTGTTGTCTTTGAAGAGATGGGTGCCGCACTTTTGTGTGCTCCGTACTTCGCCACCGTTGCTCTTGGAGCAAACGCGCTGCTGACGAGTGGTGACGATGCTGCAAAAGCAACGTACCTTCCTGGAATCGCATCTGGTGAGACCATTGCCACCTTGGCCTACACCGAAGACTCTGGTCGATGGGGACTCGATGACATCGAAGCGACAGCTACGCAAGACGGAGACAACTGGACGATTTCTGGAGCGAAGAACTACGTCATCGATGGAGCTACAGCGTCATTGATTTTGGTTGTTGCCCGCACCAAGAACGGTGTCAGCCTGTTTGCCGTTGACGGTGACGCAAAAGGCCTCAGCAAAGAAGCACTCAACACGATGGATCAAACTCGAAAGCAGGCCCGCCTTGAGTTTGCGTCAACGCCAGCCACGCTTATTGGGGCCGAAGGAAAAGCAGGCCCTGGCATCGAAAAGACATTGCAACTCGCTGCCGTCGCACTTGCGGCTGAACAAGTAGGTGGGGCGCAGCGCTGTCTTGAAAATGCAGTTGACTATGCCAAGAACCGAATCCAGTTCGGCCGGCCCATTGGAAGTTTCCAGGCCATCAAGCACAAGTGTGCCGACATGCTCTTAGAGGTTGAGTCAGCAAAGTCAGCGGCGTACTACGCCGGTTGGGCTGCCGCTGAAGACAACGACGAGCTGCCTGTGGTGGCGAGTCTGGCAAAGTCCTACTGCTCGGATGCGTATTTCCACGCAGCAGCAGAAAATATCCAGATCCATGGTGGGATTGGCTTTACCTGGGAACATCACGCGCATCTCTACTTCAAGCGTGCAAAGTCTTCAGAGCTACTTCTTGGGGATCCTGCCTACCACCGCGAACTCCTGGCGCAACAGCTCGGCATCTGATCAGCTTTTTGTAGGCGTAACAGTTGGCGCCGAAACCTCTCTACATTGAAGGGCCGGTTGGTCCGCTTGAGACCTTCCTCTCTGTCCCGTCGGGAGGTTCAGAAAACGCACCCCTTCTGCTACTTTGTCACGGGCTGCCACTGAATCGCGAGGGATCTCGCACCGCTGCACTGCAACTCCCTGAACTTGGCGAGCGGCTCGCTGCCGAATCTGGATGGGCTGTTGGAGTGGCATCGCTTCGAGGGGTTGGGCAGTCTCCGGGGACCTTCAGCGCTTCAGGGTGGAAAGAAGACTTGAGCTGCGTGATTGCGTCCCTACGCGACGGGCGGCACCCAATCGTGTTGGCTGGATTTGGTATTGGCGGAGCCCTCGCCCTTCGGGTGGCAAGTGAGAGTGACGATGTCCGAGGAGTGGCAATATTTGCAACACCATCAAATCTGTCGGGATGGTGTGGGTCGGAAGAAGAGTTTGCTCAGTCCTGCGAGCGTGCCGGCGTGATCGGATCAGAAGCACTCCTTGGTCCAAAGGAACTCCTTGCTGACGTCTTGGCGCTTGACCCACGGGGAGCGGCCGAAGGGATTCCTCCCAAACGGATGATGATTGTCCACGGTTCAAATGACGCCATCGTCCCCGTAAGCGCAGCGCGAGAACTTCTTGAGGCAGCCGATGGGCACGGGGAACTACGGATTATTCAAGGTGCAGGACACTGGCTTCGAGCTGATCCGCGAATGTTTGCAACGCTCCTTGGATGGCTTGATCGCCAGCTCTAACTTAATGAGCGAGGACGTGTTCGATAGAGCGCCGAAGTGCGGTCGCCATCTCCTTGGGGTTCGCGGCCTCCGTGAGCGCTCGAACCACGACGAAGTGTCGAACTCCAATTGCCCCGAGATCGAGAATCGACTCAGGAGTGACACCCCCGGTGACAAAAACCGGGACAGGTGATTTTCTGAGTGCTTCTTTGACGTAAGCAGGTCCAGTTCCAGGCCGCCCTGGCTTTGTTGGCGTTGCTTCAACTGGACCGGCCGAGAGATACGTGACGTCCTCATCGATCGCCTGGTCGAGTTCTGAAGAGGCATGGGTGGAGAGTCCGATGATCGAGTCTGCCCCCAGGAGTCGACGGCAGAGATCAATGGGGGCGTCATCTTGACCAACATGGACACCATCAGCGCCTACTTCGAGAGCGAGATCAGGCCGATCGTTCATGATGAATGGGACGCCGAGGTCATTGCAGACACTCCGAGCACGTCTGGCTGCTTCGAGAATATGTTTGGCTTCGCTCTCTTTCTGGCGAAGTTGAACAATGTCGACACCACCAGTGATGCATGAAGCAAGAAACTCCTCGAGGTCATCTCGGATCGGCGTACAGAGATAAAGGTGACGCCCCGTAAAATCAATCACCGAGAAGCCTTGGCTGCTTTCTTCGCAGCGGCTTTGAATTCACGGACTTTCTCAAGGCTGTCGAGGTCCACGATGTCGGCTACCGAGCGGAACGATCCCTTTTCTCCGTAAGGGGCACACGCCTTCTCCCACCCGGGTGTGGTGATGCCAAGCTGCTTGCCCAACAGGGCGATAAATATTTTGGCTTTCATCTCGCCGAATCCAGGAAGTGCCTTCATCCGACGCAGGAGATCGCTTCCGTTTTCCGCACCTTTCCAGATCTCTTCGACGTCACCGCCATAGGTATCAACAATGACTTTCGAAACCTCTTGGGTGCGTTTTGCCATGGAGCCTGGATATCGGTGGAGTGCTGGCTTTGACGAGAAGATTGTCGCCAAGGTTTCTGGATCCATCGAAGCGATTCCCTCGGCAGTTAACGTGCCACCAATCCGCTGAGAGAGCTCGTAGGGGCCTCGAAAGGCCCACTCCATTGGGACCTGTTGGTCAAGAACCATCCCGAGGAGAAGAGCGAGGGGACTCGTCGAGAGGAGTTTGTCGGGCCCCTTCTCTCCTGTGAGGTGCAAACTGAGTGAAGCCATGGATGCATTGTCGCGCATCTTTCACGCGATGGTCGCCGACTCGAGTCCTCAGAAGGGGCAGAATCTAAGGGTGCTCACCCTCCGCATCACGAGAACCCCAAGAAGGGCGCCAGAGGACCTTGCATGGCAGTGATCATCTATACCGATGGATCGTGTCTCGGGAATCCTGGGCCGGGAGGCTGGGCCTGGGCGATTCCGGATGGGGCCTACGGATCCGGTCCAGAAGCGCAGTCGACGAATCAGCGGATGGAAGTCATGGCGGTCCTTGAGGCGCTGCGTTCAAATACAGACGCCGAGGTTGAGATCGTGAGCGATTCGACCTACGTCATCAAATGTTTTCAGGACGCATGGTGGGCTGGGTGGAAGCGGAGAGGTTGGAAAAACTCCCAAGGCAAGCCTGTAGCGAACCGAGACCTTTGGGAGCCACTCTTCGAACTGGCGCTGGACCCGGCGCGATCGATTACGTGGACCTGGGTCAAAGGTCATTCGGGCGATACGTGGAATGACGTGGTCGACCTTTTGGCCCTGGAAGCCGCTCAGAGTCAGCGGCCAGTCAGTGGCACTCGCTAGAAGCGTTCGATCACACCGGGCGTCCTAATCGCTAGTGTCTCTGAGGGAAGCCAAAAGAACCGAAAGAGAGCTCACCGATGGTCGAAATGTCCGAGCAGCCAATCACGTATGACGTGGTGGTAATCGGTGGGGGACCAGGTGGATATGGCGCAGCGCTCTACGGAGCGGCGGCGGGACTGAATGTTGCCCTCGTTGAGCGAGACAAAGTTGGAGGAGCGTGTCTCCATCGTGGCTGTGTTCCCGCCAAAGAGTTCTTAGAGACGGCATCGGTGTGGCGGACGGTTTCGCATGCTGGTGAATTTGGAGTTGAAACTCCGGATCCCTCACTTGATTTTTCGGCCAGTCAACGCCGGAAACAACACGTGGTCGATACGATGTTTAAGGGGTTGTCCGGCTTACTAAAGAACCGGAAGATCACTGTGCTTTCGGGAACTGCTCAGCTGCATCCTGAACATCGAGTGCACGTAGTGGACGGCGAAGATGCAGGAGCCGTACTTCAGGCGCGTTCAGTCATCCTCGCAACCGGTTCGAGACCACGAACGCTGGCCTGCCTTGAACTCGATGGCAAACTTGTGGTCACCTCTGATGAGTTTTTAGCGCTCGAAGAGCTCCCACGCTCTGCAGCAGTGATTGGCGGGGGAGCAATTGGGTGTGAATTTGCGTCGTTGATGGGGGATCTCGGCGTTGAAGTCACCATCGTTGAGGGTCTTGATTCAATTTTGGGATCGTGTGATCACGACGTGAAAGCAGTGATCGCTCGGTCGTTTAAGAAACGAAAGATCTCGGTGCTGACGTCGACCACTGTCCTTGGCCACACGCCGAAAAGTGACTCGAAGAGCACCTCGCTTCTTCTTGAAAACCGTGATCCCCTCGAGGTCGAGATGATCGTCGTCTCGATAGGTCGTCAGCCTTACACCGAAGGGTTACTCGCCGACGGCGTTTCTCTTGATTTTGATGATGCGGGATGTGTGAAAACTGACGAGTTGATGCACACAAGTGCAGAAGGAATTTATGCCGTCGGCGATATTGTGTCGGGCTCGCCCCAGCTAGCCCACGTGGGGTTCGCCGAAGCCATCGTCGCAATCCAGGAGATTCTCGGTGAAGGTGGAACGCCAATTCACTACGACCGGGTTCCTTGGGCAATCTATTGTCACCCAGAGGTCGCCTTCGCTGGTCTGAGCGAAACTGATGCGACTGAGGCGGGCTACGACGTCGTCATTCAAAAAGACCCCTTCGGGGGAAATAGCCGAGCTCGCATCCTTGGCGATACCGAAGGAATGGTCAAGATCGTTGCGGAAAAACAGAGTGATGGGTCTCCTGGAAGAATCTTGGGTGTACACATGGTTGGACCCTGGGTCACTGAACAGTTGGGGGCTGGGTACTTCGCGGTGAACACTGAAGCAAACGTTCTCGATATCGCCAACTTTCTTCAGCCGCACCCCACACTTTCTGAGACCTTTGGAGAGACGTTGTTGGCACTCACCGGACGAGGACTTCATGTCAACTAAGCCACTTCGTCTTCGCAAACTGGGTCTCGTCCCCTACGGCGAAGCCCGCGACCTCCAGCAAGCACTGTTCAAGAGCGGCGAAGACTATGTCTTGGTTCTTGAGCATCCCACGACGATCACCCTTGGTCGGCGCGCCGACACGTCACATATCGTCACTGATCCATCACTCATTGGCGCAGAGGTGATTCAGACTGATCGCGGTGGAGACGTGACGCTTCATGCGCCTGGGCAGTTGGTGGCCTATGCGATCGTGAGTATTGATGATGACCCTCATGCAATATCTGGCCATGTTCGCAACTTAGAAGATGCAGTGATCGCCACCGTTGAAGCCTGCGTCGACTCACAACTCGTTGGAGGGGTCGGCCGACTTGAGGGATGTCCAGGAGTCTGGGTTGGGATTACTACCTCTAACCCAGCAAAGATTGCTGCAGTTGGTGTGAGGACCGAGAAGGTTGACGGGAAGCGGCGAACACTTCATGGAATTGCACTGAATGTCACGAATGATCTCTCACTCTTCTCGGCGATCGTTCCCTGCGGGATTACTGGTCGTGGCGTCACCTCGCTGTTCGAGCTTGGAAGTAGCGTTGCGTTCGAAACGGTTGAAGCCACCCTGGCTTCGCGCTTGGCCCAAACCCTCTTCCCCGAGAGAGACGTCGAAGAAGCATCAGTTCGAAAAGTCAACCGAGAGAAACCTGATCAGCATGAAACAACCTCAATGTCGACACGTCGATTGATCGCTGCAGGAATTGACCTCGATGAGACCGTTAGTTTTTCAACTCGCAAACCAGAATGGCTCCGAGTCAAGGCTCGCCGAGATGACACGTTTCTTTCCACGAACAGCGTCGTGTCAGATCTTGGCTTGGTCACAGTCTGTGAAGAAGCTGGTTGCCCCAACATCTTTGAATGCTGGGCTGATGGCACGGCGACCTTTATGGTCAATGGCGAGCGGTGCACGCGTGCGTGCAGCTTCTGCCTTGTGGACACCCAGAAACCGTTTCCCCTGGACGCGAGTGAGCCTGATCGGGTCGCACAGGGGGTTGAAAGAATGGGACTTGCCCATGCGGTGGTGACGTGCGTTGCTCGTGATGACTTGGCTGATGGGGGAGCAGGCGCAATTGGAGAAACGATCCATGCCATTCGCCGCCGTCGACCACAAACGTCAGTGGAAGTCCTTATCTCGGACTGTAAAGGCGACACAGAATCACTCGCAAAAATCTTTGACGCCAGACCAGATGTACTGAATCACAACATCGAAACCGTTGCTCGTCTTCAGAAGGCGGTACGTCCTTCTGCTGGCTATGCGCGGAGTCTCACGGTCCTGGCGCGAGCATCGTCCGCAGGCCTCGTCACGAAATCAGGAATTATGGTTGGTCTCGGAGAGCGTGATGATGAGATCATCACGACCTTGCAGGACCTTGCCAGCGTGGGGGTTCAGCTCGTCACCATTGGCCAGTACCTGCGACCAACGAAGGATCACGCGCCAGTTGATCGTTACGCGGACCCTTCTGTCTTTGAGGAGTTAGCTGAAGCGGGACGACGATTGGGATTGCGACATGTGCAAGCCTCGCCATTGACCCGTTCGAGCTACCACGCTCGAGAAGCATCAGAGCAAGCACGTGTCCCAGTGCGTCTACGTCAAGAAACCACCTGACGGCCTAACGATCAGGCGACGAAGTATTTGGCTTGTGGATGGTGACAGATAATGGCATCTGTCGTCTGCTCTGGATGTAACTGAAAACCCTCCGAGACTTCGACGCCGATGCGGTCCGCTCCGAGGAGGGCAGCAACTTTCGCATTCTCTGAAAGGTCAGGACATGCGGGATAGCCCCAGGAATAGCGACCGCCTCGATACTGCTGTCGGAAAAGACCTGCGAGGGATGGACCATCTTCGTTGGCGTAATTCAACTCTTCTCGGACGCGATGGTGCCAATACTCAGCCAAGGCCTCCGCCATCTCGACGCCCAGTCCGTGGAGGAAGAGATATTGCTGGTATTCGTCTTTGGCAAAAAGTTCAGCACATCGGTCAGAGATTCTCTGCCCCATAGTGACGAGCATGAAACTTGCGTAGTCCGCTCGGGCACTCTCAGCCGTGGAGAAGAAATCAGAAATGCAGAGCCACGGCTCAACCTTTTGACGAGGAAAGATAAATCTCGTGAGTTCGCTTGATCGAGTGTCTTCTTCGTAGACGACCAGTTCGTTGCCAACCGCATTGACCGGGAAGTGGCCATAGACCACCTGGGGGACTAAGAGATCATCAGCGACAGCTTGGGCAAGTTGCTCTCGCAGTGTTGACGAGACTCGCTCTTTGAACGCTGCGTCGTCTTCGTCGCCCTCTGGGCGAAAACCCCACTGATTTCGGAAAAGAGCAGTTTTGTTGATGTAGGTCGAAATCTCATCAATAGGGATACCTTTAGCGACGCGAGATCCCAAGAAGGGTGGAGTTGGGATCTGATTGTCGTCAACCACCGTTGGTGCTCGACTGGGCTGGCCATCAACGTGCTCTGTTGAAGGGTCTTTAAATCTCCGCTGGACATTCTTTTCAGAGATCACTGTTCCGAAGTCGGGATCGTCAATTCCCTCTTTTTTCATCGTCATGAGTTGATCCATCGTTCGAAGGCCTTCGAAGGCATCCTTGCCATAGAAAAGGCGACCGTCGTAGACCTCTCGGAGATCACGCTCGACGTATGTTCTCGTCAGCGCTGCACCACCGAGAAGAACGGGGACTCCGCTGAGGCCCCGTTCGTTGAGCTCTTCTAAGTTCTCTCGCATGATCAAGGTGGACTTCACGAGAAGACCACTCATGCCAAGGGCGTCAGCGTTGTTCTCCTGCACAGCAGTCGCCATTTCGTTGATGCCAATCTTGATGCCAAGGTTGATGACTTCGTAGCCATTGTTGGTGAAAATGATATCAACAAGGTTCTTTCCAATATCGTGGACGTCCCCTTTCACAGTGGCTAAGACAATGGTGCCGCGTCCACCTTGGTCGGCTTTTTCCATGTGAGGCTCAAGATGGGCAACGGCTTGTTTCATGGTTTCAGCAGAACCGAGCACGAAGGGAAGTTGCATCTCACCAGAAGCAAAGAGCTCTCCAACGGTTTTCATTCCATCAAGGAGAAAATCATTGACGATTGTTAGTGGAGCGAACCCTTCACTCATAGCGATATCGAGGTCGTCATTGAGACCGTTCCTATTCCCATCGATGATGCGCTGGACGAGGCGTCGGTCAACTGACCAATCCGCATGCTCATCTGGCCCTTGGGAACTGATGGTGACCCCTTCGAAGAGACTAAGCAACTCGGTGAGTGGGTCGTAGCCTTCTCGTCGTCGGTCGTAGATCAAGTCAAGAGAAACCTCACGGGCCCGCTCGTCAATCTTTGCCAGTGGAAGAATCTTTGAGGCGTGCACAATTGCAGCGTCGAGACCAGCTTCGACACATTCGTGAAGAAACACGCTGTTGAGGACTTGGCGAGCCGCAGGACTCAAGCCAAACGAAACGTTGGAAAGCCCAAGAACAGTAGAGACGCCAGGCAAGTTCTGCTTGATCAATCGAATACCTTCGATCGTTTCGATGCCGTCTCTCCGAGACTCTTCCATCCCCGTAGAGAGTGGAAGCGCAAGGGGGTCAATCATGAGGTCTGTTGAAGAGAGTCCATATGAGTTCACGGCAAGATCATGAATGGCCGTCGCCGCGCGAAGTTTCCATTCAGCGGTTCTCGCCTGACCTTCTTCATCGATACACGTCGCAACCACCGCGGATCCGAACTCACCTGCAAGGGTCAAGAACTTGTCGAGTCGCGTCCCTTCTTCTGACCCTTCTTCAAGATTGACTGAGTTCAGAAGTGCGCGTCCTCCCAGCCAGCGAAGGGCTGTTTCTGCAACAGGTGCCTCGGTGGTGTCAACCATGATGGGGGCGCTCGACTGCGTTGCGAGCCGGCTCATGAGGGCTTCCATGTCGCCAACACCATCAGCTCCGGTGTAATCGACACAGACATCGATAAGGTGCGAGCCCTCCTTTACTTGGTCTTTGGCCATGGCGACGCACGTATCCCAGTCGGCTTCGAGCATTGCCTCGCGAAACTTCTTTGAACCGTTGGCGTTGGTTCGTTCGCCGATTACCAAGAACGAACTGTCTTGTTGGAAGGGGACGGCGGTGTAGATCGAGGTCGCTCCAGGCGCCGGAGAAGGATGACGCTTTGTTGGTGTCGCTGAACCCACGGCATCGAGAACAGCTTTCAAGTGAGCTGGGGTCGTACCGCAACATCCACCAACCGCATTGACGCCAAACTCGGTGACAAAACGAGTCATATGTTCTGCGAGACCCTCTGGAGTTAAGTCGTAGTGCATCTTCCCGTCGACGACGCTTGGGAGTCCTGCATTTGGGAGACACGAGATGGGGATCGTGGCATTCTCCGCCAAGTACCGCAGCGGTTCTCCCATTTCGACCGGACCGGTCGCGCAGTTCAAGCCGATGACGTCGATCTGCATCGCCTCAAGGGCCATGAGCGCAGCGCCAACTTCGGTGCCCGGCAGCATCCGTCCGGTGAGTTCGATGGTGACCTGGACTTGAAGTGGCACCTGTCGACCAACGTCTGCCATGGCAAATCGTGCTGCATTGATTGCGGCCTTCGCTCCGAGAAGGTCAAACATTGTTTCGATGATGAGAAGGTCAACGCCTCCTTCTAAGAGGCCACGAGCTTGCTCTCGATACGAGTCTCGAAGTTCCACGTAACTGATCTGGCCAAGAGTTGGAAACTTTGTTCCTGGGCCCATTGAGCCAGCGACAAAACGTGGCTTCTCGGGAGTTGAGAACTCATCGGCAACTTTTCGTGCCAGGACGGCTGATTTGCGAGAAAGAGACTCAGCCTGTGATTCAAGACCATATTCAGCCAAGACAACGGAGAATGAACCGAACGAGTCAGTCTCGATGACGTCACTGCCGACCTCTAGGAAGGATCGATGGAGTTGTTCAATGGCGTCAGGTCGAGTCTCAACCAGGATCTCATTGCACCCTTCGAGGTTGGCGCTCCCAAAGTCCTCCAGGGTGAGGTCCATGAGTTGAAGATTGGTGCCGGTTGCCCCATCAAAAACCACGACCCGCTGGCTGAGCGCGGAGAGATATGGGTCGCTCGTGGGGGTCAGCCTGGCGAAGGAAGGAGTTTTTTCAGCCATAAGGAACCAGGTTACTAAGGGTGACACTAACCTTGGACCGATGGGCATCTATACCCGCAAGGGAGACGACGGGACCACGGGACTTCTCTTTGGAGGTCGCGTCCGAAAAGATGCTGACCCTATAGAGGTCAACGGAGCCGTTGACGAAGCCCAAGCAGCCCTTGGGCTCGCTCGAGCACATGGGTACCGTGATGCTGAGTTGAATGAAATCTTGATGGATCTTGAGCGAGATCTTTACGTCCTCATGGCTGAGGTGGCGACTCTCCCTGAAAACCGTTCGAAGTTGTCTGCGGGCACGTCGCTCGTGACCAAAGAGATGGTGGACAAGTTAGAGACCTTGATTGACTCTTTGAGCGAACGATTCGCCATGCCAACCGAGTTTGTGATCCCGGGTCAAAATATTGTCTCGGCTTCTCTCGATGTTGCTCGGACCGGTGTCCGAAGAGCTGAGCGGCTGAGCGTCTCTTACAAACTCGATGACTCTCTTGTGACTCCGTATCTCAATCGTCTGAGTGATCTCGTGTGGACGATGGCTCGCTGGCAAGAAGGTGACGACCACATTTTAGCGAAGGGGGAGTCATGACAACCACGCTAAAAATTGCGGTCGCAGAGAACGTTGACCTTGCAAGCTACGACACCATTGCGTTTGGCGTGTTCACGTCGGACGCAGGGCTTGAAGTACCTGGCGGCGATGGAAGCGATGCCATTCCCTCAATTATTGATACGGCATTCGCGAAACGTCATCACTTTGAGGCGAAAAAAGGCCAGACCCTTGTCATTCGCCAAGAGCAAGAAGGACCAACGGTCCTCGCTGTCGGGTGCGGTGATGGATCGTCGCAAGAGAACTGGCGCCACGTTGGTGCGAGCGTCGTTCGATCCTCTGTCGGGCGTCGTGCCTTGTTGTTACTTCCAATTCTTGAAACCCCAGCGACGGGCGTTCTTGGCGAAGCGGTCACCACAGGAGCACTATTGGCTTCCTATAGCTATTCCGTTCGATCAGATGACCCACACGAGGGGCTCGAGAGTCTTGATGTCGGATTTGTGAACGGTGGAGAGAACCCTGAACTCTTAGTCGGAGTGGCTGCAGGGATCGCAGTGGCGCATGCTGTGTCGTTTGCTCGAGACATGGTCAATGAGTTCCCAAGTTCAATGACACCGACCAAGTTGGCTGAAGAAGCAACGACTTTGCTCAGCTCAGCTCAGCGTGTCACGAGCGAAGTGTGGGAGCTCGAGCGGATCAAAGATGAAAAACTTGGTGGACTTCTTGGGGTGGCACGCGGGTCGCATCAAGATCCCCGTCTCGTGGTGGCGACGTACTCTCCAGAAGGAACGCCCACTCACCATGTTGTCTTAGTCGGCAAAGGCGTAACGTTTGACTCTGGCGGTTTGTCACTCAAGACCGCTGGTGGTATGACCACGATGAAGACCGACATGACCGGTGCAGCGGTTGTCTTGGGAGCACTCTCGGCCTGTCACGACCTTGGAGTGAGAGCAACAGTGACAGCCATTGCCCCAATGACAGAAAACATGCCAGGCGGCGAAGCAATAAAGCCAGGCGACGTCCTTATTGCTCGCAATGGCACGACCATTGAAGTCCTCAACACCGATGCTGAGGGCCGACTCATTTTGGCTGATGGACTTTCTTTGGCAGTAGAGATGAAGCCTGACGCGATTATTGACGTGGCAACGTTGACCGGAGCGGCAGTCGTCGCGCTCGGCACTGGCGTTGCAGGCCTGCTTTCGAATAATGATGAACTTGCTCAGTCACTCGACGAAGCAGGGAAATTGGCGGGCGAACCACTATGGCGCCTTCCTCTTGTTGAAGAATACGAGTCCCATATCAAGTCTGAAATTGCGGATATTAAGAATATTGGAGCGCCTGGCGAGGCAGGGACAATTTCAGCAGCACTCTTTCTCCAGAGGTTTGTCGACGAGACTCCATGGGCGCACCTTGATATAGCTGGTCCTGCTCGATCAGAGAAAACGAGCGGGTATCTGGTCAAAGGTGGAACGGCGTTCAGCCTTCGGACAATCCTCTCTTACCTTCGCTCCCTCTAACTCGCTGAAGGGTTAGGCGAAAAGAGAGCGCGATGGACTCGCTCAGAGCGAGTCGGGCCTGGGAGATCGAGCGAAGGAGAGCGGTGGTCATTGCCGTCAGGCCGACCGAGAAGGACTGAACCGTAGATTTCGATGCCCTCAGGAATCTGCGAGAGATCTCTGAGGAGTTCGATCCCTCGAAACGCGCCAAGAAAACATGCAGCGAGCCCTCGAGCCTCGGCGAGTAACAATGCTGCCAACGAAGCAGCACCAGCATCGCCGATCCAATAGGGGACTGGCCATGCTGCAACATGCTCTCCTAGACCAGAGCTCTTCTTGTCGTCTTCGCTGTATCGCTTGGTATAGAGAGTGGGATCAGCGAGGCAGACTCCAACAGCGGACGCTCGCGAGAGTCCTTCAAATCGAGTCGACGTCGCTCGCCACTCAGCGTCAGTCGTCACGCTGAAATAGGAAGCCACTTCGTCAGATCCAGAAAAGAGCAACCAAGAAATGCCTCTCGAGTTTCCTGCGGTGGGGGCTCGAAGGGAGTCTTCAAAGAGAGAACTCACCAGATCAGCCTCGAGTGCAGCGCCATCAAAACTTCTCACCATCCGTCGACGCCGCAGCGCATCACTCACGTCCATTGGCCCCCCTTTCCGCTTTATTGTGCCCGTCATAGAAACCCGACTAGTCTGGTAGGGTATTGATTCCACACAACCTGTTAGAGAGCATCCTATGGCTACCCCCCGAGAACTACTCAATGACGCAAAGGCCCAAATCCGAGAGGTCGAGCCCGCTGACGTGCTTGACCAAGTGGGCTCCTCAATCTTTTTGGACGTACGCGAGCCTGATGAATACGAGCAAGGGGCGATCCCCGGTGCCGTTCACATCCCTCGAGGTCACTTAGAGTTCCAAGTCGAGGGACGGCTGTTAAACAAAGACGAGCCTGTTGTCGTTTACTGCGCGGGCGGTGCACGCTCAGCCTTTGCAGCGAAGACCCTTCAAGAGATTGGCTTCACCAACGTGGTTTCGGTCATCGGTGGGTTCAATCGCTGGAAAGACGAAGGGTTGACGTGGACGACACCAAAGACGCTCACGCCTGACCAGAGAAACCGCTATCAGCGTCACCTACTCCTCCCAGAAGTTGGAGAAAAAGGTCAACAGAAACTTTTAGAGTCCAAGGTCCTAATGCTGGGAGCGGGGGGACTGGGCTCTCCTTCCTCGTTGTACCTAGCCGCAGCAGGTGTTGGAAATATTGGCATCATCGATATGGATGTTGTGGATGCATCAAATATTCAACGACAGATTCTGCACAACTTGGATCGGGTTGGTGAACGAAAAGTTGACTCAGCAAAGAAAACTCTGACGGCGTTGAATCCAGATCTCAACGTGGCGACCTATGACGTTCGGCTTGGTGCTGACAATATTCTCGACATCATCGACGGCTACGACATCATCGTGGATGGAACGGACAACTTCCCGACTCGTTATCTGGTGAACGATGCGGCACTCTTGAAGAAGATTCCCGTCGTCCATGGTTCAATTTTTCGATTCGAGGGACAAGTCACAATCTTTGATCCCTACAACGGTCCTTGCTATCGCTGCATGATCCCTGAACCACCTCCGGCTGAGCTGGCACCAAGTTGTGCCGAAGCTGGCGTCCTTGGCGTTCTCCCTGGAATCGTGGGTTCGATCCAAGCCTTGGAAACCCTCAAGATGCTTTTGAACCTCGGCGAGACGCTTGTCGGGCGACTCTTGGCCTTTGATGCCTTGGAAGAGTCCTTCCGAACCTTCAAAGTTCGACGTGACCCGGCTTGTCCGGCCTGTGGCGAGAATGCTGGCGAGATCGTGATCGCAGAATATGATGATCTCTGCATGCCGCACACTTCTTGAGACGCTGAGTCACTAGAATGTCCTCACAGCGCAACAGTGCGCGTTAGAGGAGGAAGACCCATGGCAAGCAAGCAAAGCGCCGGTTCACCAGGATCACAACAGACGTTCAACAAACTGGTTGAACAGTTTGGCCCGCTTTCGGCATCTACCAAAACGCTGAACGAGGGTGGCTCTGGAGAGCCAACGCAACCTAGCGTGAGCGATGTCGCACCGTTTGTTGCTAGCGACGTCTTGAACAAGGTCGCCCTTCTCGGAATTATCGCCTTGGCATTTGGCATTGGTGCTGCATTCTTTAAAGTGTCGCCCGTTATTGGATTCGTGGCGATGCTTGTTTCATTTGGTTTCGTGCTGATCAGCTTCTTCAAACCAGCGGCTGCGAGGATCACTGCCCCGCTCTATAGCGTCTTTATGGGTGTTGGCCTTGGAGTGATCTCTCGCTCTTATGCCCAAGGGAACTCAACAGTTGTTCCCTTGGCCATCGTCGCCACAACTGCCGTCTTCTTCGCAGTGTTATTCCTCTACCGAACAGGTCTCGTCAAGGTGGGATCAGCATTTGTGAGGGCAACGGTCATTGCAACAGTCGGCCTTCTTGCAGCGGCACTGGTATCCATCATCTTTGGCATGGTGGTGTCATTCGCACATCAATCACTGATCTATCTCTTGATTTTTGGCTACATGTACTTGATCGTTGGCGTGATGAACCTCTTTGTGGACTTTGCCTATGTGTACAAAGCACAACAAGCTGGAGTCAGCAAAGAGGGCGAGTGGTTCGCAGCTCAGTCGATCATGATCTCTATGGTCATGATCTATTTGGCTCTCCTGACCATCTTCACCGGCGGAAATCGTTAAAATATAGAGCGTTGCGTTCAATCTGCACGCTCATGTTTCTGGACTTCTCACCACCCGGCCCCGGTGGCGCATTCGCTTTTTAGCTCTAACCCCGACGTCAATGACAGTGACCAAGGTTCAGGTTCATCTGCGTGGCGAAAAGCGAGGAGCCATGGCGTCGCTAGGGTCCTCAAGGTAGATCTGCGGGCGTTGTGCATTCCTGGGTTTGTCCGCCGCGCCTGAGTCACGCAATTCTCAGGAAACCTCCATATTTCATTGAGAGTCCGGTACGGTGCTCCCGAGCGCATAACCTGCGTCCTGTGAGTGATTCATCAACCCCAACAAGTCGGCACACAGATTCCGGCATTGAAATAAATGAGCTCTATACCGAGAAGGATCTCCAAGGCTTTGACCCCGCAACAAAGTTGGGTCTGCCTGGGGCGTATCCCTACACCCGTGGTGTTCACGCAGAGATGTACCGCAAGCGCCTCTGGACGATGCGCCAATACGCGGGGTTTGGAAACGCAGAGTCCACAAACGAGCGCTTCAAGTTTCTCCTCGACGCCGGTCAAACTGGTCTGAGTTGCGCCTTTGACCTTCCCACTCAGATGGGATACGACTCGGACCACCCGAGGGCTGAGGGTGAAGTCGGCAAGGTTGGTGTTGCCATTGACTCACTCGCTGACATGCGCCTCCTCCTGCAAGGGCTTCCACTCGACCAAGTCACAACCTCAATGACAATCAATTCAACAGCGTCAACCCTGCTGTTGTTGTACCAGTTGGTTGCAGAAGAGCAAGGCGTTAAAGGCCCTCAGATTCGCGGCACCATTCAAAACGATATTTTGAAGGAGTACGTGGCGAGAGGTACCTACATCTATCCGCCACGACCCTCCATGCGGCTGATCGTCGATACGTTTTCCTACTGCGCAGAGAACCTTCCAAACTGGAACACCATCTCAATCTCGGGCTATCACATTCGAGAAGCGGGATCGACTGCGGTCCAAGAGATTGCCTTCACGATTGCCAATGGCATTGCCTACGTCGAGGCGGCTCAAGCGGCCGGTCTCGACGTCGATGCATTCGCTCCACGGCTCAGTTTCTTCTGGAATAGCCATAACAATCTTTTTGAAGAGGTAGCGAAATTCCGAGCAGCTCGACGCATGTGGGCCAAGATCATGACGGAACGATTTGGCGCAAAAGATGACCGATCAAAGGTGATGCGATTCCACACGCAAACTGGTGGTTCAACCTTGACGGCACAGCAACCTGAAAACAATATTGTGCGAGTGACGGTCCAAGCCATGGCTGCAGCTTTGGGGGGCACGCAAAGTCTCCATACCAATGGCTACGACGAAGCCTTGGGGCTCCCGACGACGAAAGCCGCGAAGATTGCTCTGCGAACCCAACAAATCGTGGGTTACGAGTCAGGTGTCGCCGATACGGTCGACCCGCTTGCGGGGTCGTACTTCCTCGAAACGCTGACTGATGAGACTGAAGCCGCAGCCTTTGCCTATCTCGAGCAGATTGACGCAATGGGTGGAGCAGTCGATGCCATTGAGGCAAGATTCATGCAAGAAGAGATCGAATCCGCAGCGTACGCCTACGCGAAAGACATCGACAGTGGTCAAAAAGTTGTCATCGGAGTCAATAAGTTTGTTGATGAGACCAACGAACCTACCGATGTCTTCCCAATCGACCCTCAACTCCAAAAGGACCAGGTTGCTCGGCTTGCTGACGTGCGAGCCAAGAGAGATCAAAGTGCGGTTGACGCTGCGCTCGGCGACTTGGAGCGTGCGGCATCGGGGACACAGAATGTGCTGGTCCCAATGAAGGATGCACTTTCTAAGATGGCAACTCTCGGAGAAGTCGCCGACGTCTTGCGTGGGGTCTTTGGTACCTATCAGCCTGGAGGCTGAGAGTAAGTTTTCTTACTCGCTCGCCACGAGGTTGAAATGTTCAACCTGAGGAGCGGGTTCATAGAACGGATGAGTGAGTTCTCTCCAACGCTCGTAGGCAGGAGACTCTCGAAATCCCTTTGTATGGGCTTCAACGCTCTCCCATTCGACAAAGAGGACGTAGCGACTTGGAGACTCAATGCCGCGAACGATTCTGAGCGAGTGAAAACCTGGCGACGAAGAGATAAACGGTAACGCTTCTGCAAGGGCCGCTTCGTAGGCCTCTTCTTGGCCAGGGCGAACGTCCAAAACTCCGTGTTCTACGATCATCTGCGTACCTTATTACATCGAAGCGATTAGGCCATGCGCTCGCTGTAGTCCCAGCTGACGAGCCTCGAGGGCTTGAGAATAAAACTCACTTCGTCGTCTGACTGTGACCGTAGTTTTTTCCCGAGGGGAGTTTCAAGGGACCCAAGATAACGAAGGAGAAGTTCATCAAGAACGCGAGCGCCCGATGAATGCTCAATCTCAACAGTGGCGCTGCCTCGAACACCACGATACGGAAGCGAATCCGCTGCTATCTCAAAACCACACTCGGGATTCCTTGTGAGGCATTTGATCAAGGTTGACGTCGGCCGAGTTGCTCCAATGATGTGGTCGCCATCCCTGAGAAACCAAACCGACAGAACAATGGGTCGCCCAGACGAGGCGACAACTCCAATGCGCATTGGTATTGTCACTTCATCCAAAAATGCTCTGACCTGTGATGAGTCCCACGGTCCCCGGATTTCTGTCTCAGCGAAGTCGTTCACATCCATAATCTAATAGTCCTTTCGCTCAGACCTTCGATTCCTCTCATCAAAAGGTTCTTCTGTCGAACAATGAGGGGAGAGACCCATCACCAGAGGCGACGAGCAAGGCTGCATGACCTTTGTTCTAAAGACCTTGTCGAGAGAGAGGACTGATCTAGATGTGTCGAGAGAGCAGCCGAGAGCGGAGGGGCTCAGTGGTCGCAGCGTCGATACCGGTGAGACACAGCGCAACAGCACCATCAATCAGCGCGGTTTCAGCAGAGGGGCCAATGCATGCTGCAGCAAACTCTGGTTGATGATTGACGGCCCCGTTGGAGTCGATACCCACAAGCGGATGAATTGAGGGAATCGCTAACGAGATATTGGCCATGTCGGTTGAATATGTCGGAAGCGGAGCACCCGCATCGTCGAGCTCAAATCGTCGGCCTCGCTCTTCGGCATGGGTTCGATAGAGGCCAACAAGATCATGGTCTTGTTCCATGTGCGTATAAACCGGTGCAATCTCCTCCATCTCGAGGCTGCACCCAGTCGCGAGCGCCCCTGCTTCAAAGCAGGCATTGACTCTGGGTCGAAGCATCTCTAAACCTTCGACGCTTCGAGACCGACACATAAAGCGAGCGGTGACTTTGGCCGGAATAATGTTGGCGGCATCTCCACCGAAGGTGATGACGCCATGAATTTGATCACCAGGTGGAAGTTGTTGGCGCAAGAGCCCGATGGCGACGTGGGCCAAGGTCATTGCGTCACTGGCATTCACTCCTTCTGAGGGAGCAGCGGATGCGTGAGCGCTTTGGCCAAGAAACGTGACGTCAAAATGGTCAACGGCTAAGCATGCTGATTCCAGACGGTCGAACGACCAGGGATGCATCATCATGGCGAGATTCACGCCATCAAAGACGCCGCGTTCAAGCATCAGAACCTTTCCACCACCACCTTCCTCTGCAGGTGTGCCAAACACTCGAAGCGTGACGTCGCATTCGTCGGCGACGGCTTTGAGTCCAAGTGCGGTTCCCACCCCAGCGGCGGCGATCAGGTTGTGTCCACACGCATGCCCCACTTCAGGGAGAGCGTCGTACTCTGCCATGACCGCAATCGTGAGCGCCCCGGAGCCAAAGGTTGCATCGAACGCCGTCGGGAGGTCACCGACACCATCGGTGACCTCGAACCCTTCTTCTCTCAGCATGTTCGTGAGAAGCGCTGCCGCATGGTGTTCTTCAAAGGCCAGTTCCGGATCAGCGTGGAGGGACTCAGAGAGGGAAACCAGGTTTTCTCGATTGGCTTCAATTGCACCGATTGCTGTTGAGGAGAGGTGGGCGTTCATTGAGAACTATTCAATCATGGCGATGACGTCACCACCGGTCACTGAGTCGCCGGCACTGACCTTGATCTCCGTGACGGTTCCTCCAGCACTTGCATTGATGGCGTTTTCCATTTTCATCGCTTCAAGAACGCAGATGGTCTCACCTGCTTCCACCGTGTCGCCAACTGCGACCAGGACTTTGACGATGGTCCCTTGCATCGGAACGGTGACCGAGCCGGTCAATGCGGCAGAAACCGACCCGCTACTACCTCGACGACGCGTGGGTGAGCTGGGTCGTGGAGCACTTCCGCCGCCACTTGACTCGGGCATCCAGACCTTGACGTCATAGCGACGACCCGCGACTTCAGTAGTGACGGTGCGAAGAACTTTGGCATCTCCTTCTTCTTGCGGAGGATCAATCGTGACGACAAGCCCTGAAAGATCCAAGGTCTCTTCGACCCACTTGGTCGAGTGAATACCGTTCGCAAAATCAGGATGCGAGAGAATCGCCTGTGCAGCAGGGATCGTCGTGGCGACTCCTTCGATGATGGTCTCCTCTAGGGCCCGCAACATCCGTCGTCGAGCGCCTTCTCGGTCTTCAGCCCAGACCACCAACTTGGCGATCAAGTTGTCGTAGTACTGAGAGACGGTGTCACCAGATTCGTAACCGGCATCAAGGCGCACACCCGGCCCAGACGGCTGAGCAAAGCGAGTCAATGTTCCAGGCGAAGGAGTGAAACGACCACCACTGGGGTCTTCGGCATTGATCCGAACTTCTATCGAGTGCCCAAGTCGACGGACATCGCTTTGGGCAAAAGGAATCTCTTCGCCCGCAGCGATTTTCAGCTGCCATGCCACAAGATCGAGTCCAGTGACCAACTCAGTGACAGGGTGTTCGACCTGAAGGCGCGTGTTCATCTCCAAGAAGAAGAACTCCCCGTCTTGATAGAGGAACTCCACGGTTCCGGCATTGAAATAGCCACACGCCTCAGAAACCTTGACAGCTGCGGCGCCCATGGCCTGGCGGACTTCGTCTGGGAACTCAGCAGCGGGGCTCTCTTCGATCAGTTTTTGGTGACGACGCTGGCAGGAACAGTCACGCTCTCCGAGCCAGAGGGTGTTTCCATGAGTGTCGGCCAAGATCTGCATCTCGATGTGCCGTGGCCAAGTCAGGTACCGCTCGACGTAACACTCGTCACGGCCAAAGTAGGAGAGCGCCTCTCGCTGTGCAGACTCCAACGCAGCGGCAGCTTCTTCAGGGCTCTTGACAACCTTCATTCCTCGGCCACCACCACCAAAGGCTGCCTTGATCGCAACAGGCCATCCAACTTTGTTTCCGAACGCGATGACTTCTTTTGCAGACTTCAGTGGCTCTGAGCGGCCAGGTACGCCAGCAACGCCAGCTTTTTCTGCAGCGATTCGAGAACTGATCTTGTCACCCATGACTTCAATCGCTTCGGGTGGCGGTCCAATGAAGGTCACACCCTTCGCGGTGATGGCACGAGCAAAGTCAGTGTTCTCAGAAAAGAATCCATAGCCAGGGTGCACGGCATCTGCGCCAGACTGCTCAATTGCGTTGAGGATGGCTTCGGTGTTGAGGTAGCTCTCTTGAGCGGTACTCCCGCCAAGGGCGTAGGCCTCATCAGCGAGTCGCACATGGAGCGCATCTCGGTCAAGCTCTGAGTAGACGGCAACTGTTCCAATGCCCAGCTCTCGGCACGTTCGGATAATTCGAACCGCAATTTCTCCCCGGTTCGCAATCAAGACTTTCTTCAGCACGCTGGCCCTTTCTTGGTATTCGCTTCTCTCCAGAGGAGGTCCCTCCGGCGGAGATGTACGGCCTCCATAGTCACACGGAATCTAGGCTACGTGCCATGTCTGTACCAGGCTTTCAAATTCGGCACTTCGAAGAGATCGATTCCACCAATACCTACCTTATGAATGAGGCCCGTCACGGGGCTGCCGATGGCCTGGTAGCGGTGGCCGATCATCAGTCTGCGGGGCGTGGACGCCTCGATCGGACGTGGGAAGCCCCCCCTGGGGCATCACTGCTCGCCTCGATCCTCTTTCGGGTCACCCTTCCTCCTGAGCGGCTCTATCTGGCTACCGCGGCGGTAGCGGTGGCGGCTCATGCTGCATGTTGGGACGTGGCCAAAGTCGACGTCGAACTCAAGTGGCCAAATGACCTCTTGGTAGGCAACGCCAAGTTGGCAGGAATCTTGGCGGAGGTTGTCCCAGATGCATCGGGTGAGTCGTTTGCTGTCGTCGTGGGCATCGGCCTGAACTTGACCTGGCCAGGCCCACCTGGAGTCAACGGGACATCGATTTTGGAGGTCTCTGGAACGCATGTAGGGAGAGACGAGTTCTTAGAGGCCTTTCTCACGCAACTTGGCGAGAGGAAGGCACAACTCCACGACGATGCAGGGCATCTCGAGATTCAACGCGAGTTTCTCGAGCGGCTCTCGACCATTGGCCAAGAGGTCAGTGTTGAACTGGCCACGGAGACAATTGTTGGGACCGCAGTGGGACTCACTGACCATGGGTTCTTGATTATTGAGAGTGATACGGGAGTCCGGGAACTCTCTGCCGGTGACGTGATTCATCTCCGGAGGGGTCCTCTCGGTGAAGAGTCGCCGAGTAGATTGAACCTATGAAAATTCTTGTCACTGGAGGAGCCGGGTTTATTGGGTCAGCGTTTGCCCGATATTGGAGCGAATACCACCCTGATGATGACATCGTCGTCTTCGATGCGATGACCTACGCAGGAACCATGGGGAGCCTTGCGTCGGTTATGGACTCGATCGAATTCGTCAAAGGTGACATCTGCGATTTTGACGCCGCAGAAAAGGTGCTTCGTGAATTTGGGATCGACACCGTGGTCAACTTCGCTGCCGAATCGCATAACTCCTTAGCGGTATTGGATCCTGGTCGTTTTTTTATGACGAACGTGATGGGTACTCAGCGAATGCTCGAAGCATCACGACGTGCTGGGGTAAGCCGGTTCCATCACATCTCAACCTGCGAGGTCTATGGCGACCTAGACCTCGACGCAACGAACGCGTTTCACGAAGAAAGCCCGTATCGACCTCGCACCCCTTACAACGCGTCAAAAGCTGGTTCAGACCATGCCGTGCGGGCCTACTCGGAAACCTACGAGTTGCCCGTCACGATTACCAACTGCGCGAACAACTACGGTCCGTATCAATTTCCTGAAAAAGTGATCCCTTTGTTTGCCACCCGTGCCTTGGCTGACCAAACGCTCCCTCTGTACGCATCAACGCAGAACCGGCGAGAGTGGCTTCACGTCGACGACCACTGTCGAGCCATTGAAGCAGTCCTCCTCAAGGGACGAATTGGCGAGACCTACCACGTTGGTTCAGGGGTCGAAGCATCAATCGAAGAGATCGCTGATGCTGTGTTGGCGGCTAGTGGGAAGCCGCAGTCGCTCAAAACAATTGTCCCTGACCGCCCAGGTCACGATCGCCGGTACTTACTTGACACAACCAAGATCCGAAACGAACTTGGCTGGGCGCCAACCGTGGAGTTCGAGCAGGGAATTGCTGAAACCGTGGAGTGGTATCGCGACAACGAATCCTGGTGGGCGCCGCTCCTCGAACGCGCACCTGTTGTCGAGACCAGCTGGGGCGGCGGGGCGGCGTAGATTTTCGTGCGCGTTCTCTTCACCGGAGCGGGGGGACAGGTCGGCCAGGATTTTCGAGATGTTCTCTCGGGCATCATCCCCTCTGGCGGGAGTGCTACCGCTCTCATGGGGAGCAAGGAAGTAACCCCCGGAGAGTTCGAAGTGTTCGGGATCGATCACGCCAGCCTTGACGTCAGCGATGCATCCGCCGTCCAGGGAACCATTGAACATATCCATCCCGATGTCATCGTGCATTTGGCGGCCTATACCGCAGTCGACAAAGCCGAGGAAGACAAAGAGGGTGCGTACGTGGTGAATGCCATCGGGACCAGAAACGTCGCGCAAAGCGCAGAGCGCGTGGGAGCACACATGGTCTACGTCTCGACTGACTACGTGTTTGCAGGGGATAAGGGCCGAGCGTTAGTCGAATCAGATGAAACAAATCCTCTTGGGGTCTACGGTGCCACCAAGCTCGCAGGCGAACAGGAATGTCCCCCCTCGGCATCGATTGCTCGTACCGCTTGGGTGGCGGGAGTGAGAGGGAAAAATCTTTTCCACCTTGCAGCCGCCGTCGGCCAAGACGGGAGGGAGCTGCGATTTGTCGATGACCAGATCGGATCGCCAACTGCCGCTGCAGATCTCGCCGCTGGTCTTGTCGCTCTTGTACGAGAACGACCTGCCGGTCTCTTTCATGTAGCGGGGTCCGGTCAGGCGAGTTGGTTCGACGCTATTTCTTTCGCTGTTGAAGCTGCTGGCGGCTCTCGCTCTCAGGTCAGTCCGATCGCGACTGCTGAACTCGATCCCCAGCCGGCCGCCGTTAGGCCGGCATGCTCTTCCCTGGCCTCAGAACGACTGGCGTCGGTGGGTCTCTCGCCACTTCCTGAGTGGCAAGATGGGATTGGCCGGCTCGTTGCCGCCATTATCCAGGAGAGTTCAACATGAGCCGCAGCCATACGCCTCGACGTGCCGCCCGAGCCCCCCAGTCAAAGATCTGTGTGATTGGTGCGGGCTACGTCGGCATCCCCACCGCAGGAGTCCTCGCATCCCGAGGCCACGACGTAGTTCTCGCCGAAAGAGATGACTATAGATTTGAAGAACTCGAAAAAGGCAATCTCCCAATTGTTGAACCTGGCCTTCAAGAGTTGATTGATGAAGGTCGGATCGCAGAGAGAATCCATTTCGTTCGCTCAGCTGTTGAAGGAGTCCAAGATTGTGATTTCGTCTTTCTCTGTGTGCCGACTCCTCAAGGAGACGATGGAGCAGCAGATCTTTCCTACGTGAAAGAAGCCTCGCTGGAGATCGGGCCACACCTTGCTCCTGGCTGTGTGGTGATTAACAAATCAACGGTTCCAGTGGGAACTGCAGATTTGGTGGCCCGAGCAATTGGTCGGACTGATATCTCAGTGGTTTCGAATCCAGAGTTCCTGCGGGAAGGAACAGCCGTCGCAGACAGTCTTCATCCAGATCGAATTGTTGTTGGCTCCAACGATGCGCATGCCGCAAGTGCAGTTGCAGAGCTCTTCGCTGGGATGGGCGGAGCGATGGTGCTCACCGACCCGACGACGGCCGAGACCATCAAGTACGCATCAAACGCTTTTCTTGCAACCAAAATTAGTTTCGTGAACGCCATGGCGGCGCTGTGCGAAGCAGTCGGTGCCGATATTAAGGATTTGGTGCTCGGACTTGGCTTTGATAAGCGAATTGGGTTTGAGTTTCTTTCGCCTGGTCCGGGCTGGGGAGGATCGTGTTTTCCGAAAGATACGGCCGCTCTTGTCCACATAGGAAAAGAACACGGCTATGAGTTCTCTCTCCTTCAAGGGGCTATTGACTGCAACGTGGAACAGATCGAGCGCGTCACTGCGAAGATCGCCACCATGGCAGGCGATCTCAAGGGCGCCACCATCGGCGTGTGGGGCGTGACCTTCAAAGCTGAGACCGACGATCGCCGATCGTCGCCCGCAATTGCCATTGTGAGAAAACTTGTTGATGCCGGAGCACGAGTGCGGGTCTATGACCCCACGCTTTCTGAGCGCGACCGAGACGCCGAGGATCTAGCAGGAGTAGAAATCACAAGCGACCCTTTTGAAGCCGCTCGAGATGCCAAAGTGGTCGCTCTCTTAACCGAGTGGCAGATGTTTCGCTGGCTTGATCATGCACAGGTGAGCGAAGTGATGGAAGTCCCGGCCATCGTGGATGCTCGAAACCTCTTGGACCCCGACTCAATGAAACGCCACGGGTTCCGCTACATGGGTATCGGGCGTTCATGAAGGTCGTTGTTGCTGGAGGTGCTGGGTTTCTTGGCTCGCACTTAGTGGACGCTCACCTCGATAAGGGTGACTCGGTAGTTATCTTGGACAACTTCTGCACCGGATCTCCTTCAAACATCAAGCACCTCGCTGAGAATGACCGAGTCGAAGCGATTGAGGTTGATGTCAGTGAACACGTGCCAGATCTCAAGGAAGTAGATCTTGTGTACAACTTGGCGTCGCCGGCCTCACCACCGGCGTATCTCGCCCTTGCCTTAGAGACCATGGCCGTTGGATCAGAAGGAACTCGACGCCTCCTTGAGCTCTCGGAGCGCTCGCATGCTCGATTCGTCATGGCCTCGACGTCAGAGATCTATGGCGACCCAAGCGAGCATCCACAACGCGAGTCCTACCGTGGCAACGTTGATGCCACGGGGCCTCGCAGTGTCTACGACGAAGCCAAGCGCTTCTCTGAAGCGATGACGTTTGCGTTTCATCGAACCTTTGGAACCAACATCGGCGTAGCAAGAATCTTCAACACCTATGGCCCTCGTCTCGCCCCCGGAGATGGCCGTGTGGTGTCGAACTTTATTGTGCAAGCCTTGAAGGGCGACCCGTTGACCATCTACGGGGATGGCTCGCAGACGAGAAGCTTGTGTTTTGTTGCTGACCTCGTGAGGGGACTGATGGCCCTCGGAGAGAGTTCCATCACTGGACCTGTGAACTTAGGAAATCCTGATGAGCGTTCGGTGGGGGAGATCGCTTCATTGATTCTTTCTTTAACGAATTCAAATTCGTCAGTTGAATACCTCCCCCTGCCAACTGACGACCCCACTCGTCGCTGCCCTGACATTGCCGTAGCGAAACGCGAACTTGGCTGGGAGCCGAGAACGATGACTGAAGATGGCTTAAGGGTGACAATTGAACATTTTCGCTCGCTCCTCGCTTCCTAACGCCCAGAGTCACTGGCTGTTCTCGGCTAGATTTTCTTCTACTGATTGAAAGTGAGACGCACGTGAAGGTTGATCCCAAGCTCGAAGCTAAAGAGATGAAGACGCTCAGCGTCATTGTCCCTGTCTATAACGAAAAATCGACAGTAGGAGAGGTGCTTCGCCGCATTCGAGCGGTCGATGTTCCCTTGGAAGTCGAAATCATCGTCGTTGACGATGGATCGTCTGACGGAACGAATCAGGTGCTCGCTGTTCTTGAGGATTCGACGATCAAGGTGCTGACTCACCCGGTCAACCAAGGAAAAGGTGCGGCGCTGCGCACGGGGATTGAGTCGGCGACCGGAGACATTGTCATTATCCAAGATGCTGACCTTGAATACGACCCCGAAGATTGGCCCAAGATTCTGGCACCAATCTTGAGAGGTCGAGCTGCAGTGGTGTACGGAAGTCGATTTACGGGTGAGCGAATGAATATGTTCCCGGCCCACTGGGTGGGAAATCGAATGTTGTCACTTCTGACGAATGTTCTCTATGGATCGACGTTGTCGGATATGGAGACCTGTTACAAGTGTTTCGACAGACGAGTCCTTGAACCCATTCACATTGTTTCAAACAAGTTTGACTTCGAACCCGAGATCACGGCCAAGGTGTTGCGCCAGGGATATCGGATCTACGAAGTCCCAATCGGTTATATCGGTCGTGAGTTCGATGAAGGAAAGAAAATTACCTGGCGCGATGGCTTTGCAGCAGTTCGAGCACTCGTGAAATATCGCTTCACGACCAAACTCTAAGAGCCGAGCCATGAAAAAGAGGAGTGAGTCATCGTGCTCGCAGCGGTAATCGTCGACTACAACGTTGGACCCGCTCTCAAGGATGCGGTGCGTTCACTGCAAACAGAGGGCGTCGACAACATCGTCGTTGTTGAAAACGGAAATCCAGGTTCGACGACGCAAGCACTTGGATATCTGAGCAAAGCGGTTTCGGTACTCGAGATCGGTGAGAACATCGGCTTCGGTGCAGGAGTGAACCGAGGCGTCGCGTCGCTGGCACCTGAAGTTGATCAAATCATTGTCTCAAACCCAGACGTGGTGGTCCACGCTGGAGCGATTGACGCGTTAGAACACGGACTCGCGCACCATCGCGAATGGGCCATCATCGCCCCAACCATTGTCAACGGAGAAGGTGGTCTCTATCCTTCGGTGCGCCAGTTCCCTTCGCCCAAAGATGCAGCGGGTCATGCGCTGTTCGGTCTCGTTGCTCCAAGAAATCGATTTAGTACTCGCTACCGATCACACGTCACTCGATCCGACGGGGGAGTGGACTGGGTCTCCGGTGCATTTTTTGTGATTCGTCGAGAAGCGTTCGAGCGGCTTGGAGGCTTTGATGAGGAGTACTTCATGTTCGCTGAAGACATGGATCTCTGTTGGCGTGCGCATCACATCGGTTGTGGCGTTGGCGTTGCTCCGACGGCCTTTATTACCCACGTTGAGGGGCTCGCTCGGCAAGCTCATCCCTATCGCATGATCGTCGCCCATCACCGTTCGGCGCTGCGTTTCGCCTCGAAATCCACGTCGGGACCGCAACGACTGTTGCTGCCGTTGGCGATGGTGGTCCTTGGCGTGCGGTTCCTTGGCTCGCTTTTTCACACGGCTCTTTCTCGTCGCTGAGTTAGTTCTTGCTCTCTCAGGCCAAGAAAATCTCTAAAGTTGACAAGATTGGTCATATTTGATCTACTAGAGATTCCCCTCGAAAACCCCGGGGGATTGCCAACCCAAGGAGTAGCCGTGTCAGACGCACGAGGATTCGAGACCCGACAGATTCACGCTGGATCTGAGCCAGACCCCACCACCGGAGCGAGGGCCACGCCGATCTACCAGACAACCAGTTTTGCCTTCCGCGATACCGAGCACGCCGCCGCACTCTTTGGCCTGGCTGAGCCCGGGAACATCTACACCCGAATCATGAACCCAACGCAAGGTGTCATGGAAGAGCGCCTCGCGAACCTTGAAGGTGGCGTTGGCGCACTGGCCGTTGCCAGTGGCCAGGCTGCTGAAACTTTGGCCATCTTGAACCTCGCAGAAGCGGGTGACCAGATCGTGGCATCTCCTTCGCTCTATGGGGGTACCTACAACTTGTTGCACTACACCTTGCCCAAGCTTGGTATCACCGTTGACTTTGTCGATGACCCTGATGATCTTGATCAATGGGCCAAGGCGGTAACGCCGAATACAAAAGCGTTCTACGGAGAGACGATCGGGAACCCTCGCGGCGATGTCTTGGACATCCCTGGTATCTCTGGTGTGGCCCATGCAAATAACGTGCCACTCATCGTTGATAGCACCTTGGCGACGCCGTATCTGGCAAGTCCGTTGGCTCATGGTGCCGACATCGTGGTGCATTCGGCGACCAAGTTCATCGGTGGCCACGGAACGGCCATTGGCGGTGTCATCATTGACGGCGGTTCGTTTGACTTTGGAGCCTCTGGGCGACACCCCGGCTTCACCGAACCTGACCCGAGTTACCACGGCTTGAAGTACTGGGAAGCGCTCGGACCTGGTGCCTATATCGCCAAGGCCCGAGTGCAAGGGCTGCGTGACTTGGGAGCGGCGATTACGCCCTTCAACGCGTTTCTCTTTATCCAGGGTATCGAAACGCTGAGTTTGCGAATGGAGCGTCACGTTGAAAACGCAGTGGCCGTGGCAAAGTTCCTAGAGGGCCGAGACGAAGTCTCATGGGTGAGTTACCCAGGCCTTGAGTCATCTCCATGGCATGAGCGGTCCAAGACCTTGTTGCCGAAGGGTGCGGGAGCGGTTCTATCGTTTGGCCTGAAAGATGGTCCAGACGCTGGGTCAAAGTTTATCGACGGCCTTGAACTCTTTAGCCATTTAGCCAACGTCGGTGACGTTCGGAGCCTGGCCATTCACCCCGCAAGCACCACGCACTCTCAGCTCAGCGCTGAAGAGCAGGCGGCGTCGGGGGTGAGCCCAGAGATGGTTCGGCTTTCCATTGGAATTGAGTCAATTGGCGACATTCTGGCCGACCTTGACGCAGGGTTCCGAGCTGCCAAGAGCTGAGGGGTTACGGTAACGAGTCTGTGACCGATGCATCCGAGGCCTTTGTCCATGACCTTCCCCCCGCATCAGGGGCATGGAGAGTTGGAGACCCGGTTGGGCATCGCCAGTTTGTTGATGTCTTTTGTGAAGAAGAGCTGTCCCTAGAAGCCGGCGGCGTTCTTGGTGGCGCAGCGCTGCCAATTACGGTGGCCTATGAAACGTGGGGAGAGTTAAACGCAGCCCGTGATAACGCGGTACTCGTACTTCACGCGCTGACAGGTGACAGCCATGTTGCGGGGGTGCGTGATGATGCCCATCCAACTCCTGGTTGGTGGGACCCATTTATTGGGCCAGGGCGAGCGATCGATACCGACAAGTATTTCGTCTTGGCGCCGAACGTTCTCGGTGGCTGCCAAGGCACCACCGGCCCGTCATCGCTGGCGAGCGACGGTGAGCCATGGGGAGGTCGGTTTCCAGCGCTGACGATCCGAGATCAGGTCCGAGTCGAACACGCACTTGGAGATGAACTTGGGATTGAGTGCTTTCATGCAGTGGTTGGTGGATCAATGGGAGGCATGCGAGCTCTTGAGTGGGGGGTGATGTCGCCTCATCGAGTTAAGAAACTGGTTCTCTTGGCGACGGGCCCCGCAGCGACCGCAGAGCAGATTGCACTGTGTTCAATTCAGGCGCACGCTCTTCGCCTTGACCCCTTATTCCGCGACGGTGATTACTACGGAGCCGAGCGTGGTGAGGGCCCGTGGCGGGGGCTCGGCGTCGCTCGGCGAATGGCACAGATCTCGTATCGAACCCGAGATGAATTTATCGAGCGCTTTGGCCGTGACCCTCAGCCCGGAGAAGATCCGATGGAGGGTGGAAGATTTTCGGTTGAGGGTTACCTTGACTATCAAGCGAGAAAGTTGGCCTGGCGCTTCGACGCCAATACCTACCTCGTCTTGAGTCGCGCCATGGATCTCCATGACGTAGGTCGAGGTCGTGGAGGAATCCAAAAAGCCCTGGATCTCGTTGAGGCCGAGACGCTGGTGATTGGTTTTGACTCAGATCGGCTCTATTCAATAGACGAACAGCGCCTTTTGACGATTGGGATTCGTGGAGCTGAGCGCCTCGTGGAGCTCCCTTCGTTCTTGGGCCACGATGCGTTCTTGCTTGAAGTCACGGCCTTAGAACCATTCATCTCATCGTTCCTTGGGTGAGAGGGCCCCTCGCGAGAAGCGAGCGACGAGTGGCCGGTAGGCTGGAGGATTCATGAGCGTCCTCTCAAAGGTTCTACGCGCCGGTGAAGGCAAGAAGGTCCGCCGACTGGCGGAGCTGGTTCCTGCAATCAATGAACTCGAACCAGCCATGGAAGCGCTCAGCGACGACGAACTCAAAGCAAAAACCCAAGAGTTCCGGGACCGATTAGCTGAGGGCGAATCGCTCGACGATCTCTTGATCGAGTCCTTCGCAGTGGTGAGAGAAGCGGCGTGGAGAGTGCTCGGACAACGTCACTTTGACGTCCAACTTATGGGTGGAATGGCGCTTCACTTTGGATGGATCGCAGAAATGAAGACCGGTGAAGGAAAGACCTTGGTCTCGACGCTCCCCGTCTATTTGAATGCACTTGCGGGTAACGGAGTGCACGTCGTGACGGTGAATGACTACTTGGCAACTCGTGACTCCGAGTGGATGGGCCGTTTGCATAGCTGGCTTGGAATAAGTGTCGGTCGAGTCGGCCCAGACATTAATGACTTTGACGCCAAACGTGCGGCCTATGCCTCAGACGTGACCTACGGGACGAACACGGAATTTGGTTTTGACTACCTTCGCGACAACATGGCCCGCTCGAGAGAGCAAATGGTCCAGCGAGGTCACAGTTTCGCCATCATTGACGAGGTCGACTCGATTTTGATCGACGAGGCGAGAACACCATTGATCATCTCGGGACCTGCCGATGAAGCAGCTCGGCTCTACTACCAGTTTGCTTCGATCGTTCGAACGCTCAGCCCAGAAGTCGACTACGAAGTCGATGAAGAGAAGCGATTAGTCGTGCCTACTGAGGCGGGTGTCGAAAAAGTCGAGCAAGCGCTCGGTGTTGCCAACCTCTATGACGCGGTAGCGATCAATTACGTTCACCAACTCACGCAAGCGCTGAGAGCTAAAGAACTTTATCGGCGTGACAAGGATTACCTCGTGGCCGACGGTGAGGTCAAGATCGTCGATGAGTTCACGGGTCGGACGCTTGACGGTCGTCGATGGTCTGACGGCCTCCATCAAGCCGTTGAGGCGAAAGAACGCGTGAGGATCCGTGAGGAAAACCACACGTGGGCAACGGTGACGTTGCAGAACTATTTCCGACTCTACGAAAAACTCTCCGGAATGACAGGAACTGCTGAAACAGAGGCGGGTGAGTTCGCAGGAACCTATGACTTGACCGTCGTGCCAATTCCAACGAACAGAGAGATGCTTCGAGACGACCAGGCTGACCTGATCTTTAAAACAGAAGCAGCGAAATTTGCAGCCGTGAGTGAGGACATCTCTGAACGCAACGCCCTTGGTCAACCCGTGCTCATTGGAACGGCTTCGGTTGCGAAATCAGAGCAACTCTCTCGGGTCCTGAGCCAAAACGGAATCGCTCACGAAGTCTTGAACGCGAAACAACATTTTCGAGAAGCCGAGATCGTCGCTCAGGCCGGTCGACTTGGCGCAGTGACGGTGGCGACGAACATGGCCGGACGAGGAGTTGACATTTTGCTCGGTGGGAGCCCCTCAGGCTTGGCCGTTCGCCAATTGAAAGATGCAGGAGTTGACCTGGAATCAGATGAAGGCCGAGCGCAACTCGTGGCCCTTGAAGAAGAGTTGAGTGCGGCATGTAAGGCTGAAGGTGAAAAGGTTCGAGAACTCGGCGGACTCTACGTTCTTGGAAGCGAGCGCCACGAAAGTCGGCGAATCGATAATCAGCTCCGTGGTCGTTCTGGTCGTCAAGGGGAGCCAGGGGAGAGCCGATTCTTTCTCTCACTTGAAGATGACCTCTTGCGGCTCTTTGCCAGTGGCGCCATTAGCTGGGTCATGGATCGAGCACTCCCAGAAGATGTCCCCATCGAGGCCAAGATGGTCACAAAAGCGATCGAACGCGCACAGAACACGGTTGAGGGCAGAAATGCTGAGACCAGAAAAGAAGTTCTTAAATATGACGAGGTGATGAACCAGCAACGAAAGGTCATCTACCAGCGAAGAATTGATGTTATCGATGGCGACGATCTCCACGACGACACAGTCGACCTTTTGAGCCAAACCTTGACCAACTTGGTGGTCCAGAGTTGCCCAAGCGACTATCCAGAGGAGTGGGAACTCGACCAACTCCTCACTGAAGTGGCGCTCTACTATCCCTCCCAATTTACTCGAGATGACTTAGCGCAAGCCTCAACACAAGATCAAGTAATTGAGTCACTGCTCACTGAAGCACTGGCGTTCTACGAACTCCGATCATCGTCGATGCCCGGCGGAGAAGAGATGGCTCGAGAGATTGAGCGTGACGTCATGCTTCAGATCATTGACCAACGATGGCGAGATCACCTTTCAGAAATGGACTATCTCCGAGAGGGAATCAACTTGCGGGCGATGGGCCAACAAGACCCTCTCGTGGCCTGGCAACAAGAGGGTTTCTCTATGTTCGGGAAACTGATGGAGGCCATCGACGACGACTACCTCCGCTACGTCTTCCACGTTGATGCGGTCACCGATGAAGCGGCGGATCCCGCACTCGAGCAAGCCGTCTACGCAGCAGCAGAAGACCCTGTTGATGATATGAGTTTTGCTCAGGCGACGCTGGCTGCGGCACAAGGTGAGACTCAACAAGTCGCATCAGCACAGATGTCTGACGAAATGGGCGAAACAATGGCGCCCATTGTCAAAGATGCCACCCAAAAAGTAGGTCGAAACGAACCGTGTTGGTGTGGCAGCGGTAGGAAGTTCAAACTCTGTCATGGCGCAAGCTGATAACCAGGGTGGCTCTCGTGATCTCGCTGAGGTGCTCGACGAGCTTGCCGTTCGAGTCAACGACGCCAAAGCATATTTAAGGATCGACGAGCTCCGAAGCCGGCGAGATGTTCTCGAGGCCGAGGCGGGAGAGCCAGGGCTCTGGGACGATCAAGATCGAGCCCGTCACGTGACGACAGAGCTTGGTCGAGCGAACGACGATCTCACTAGCTTCGATACCTTGGCGACAAGTCTGGAAGATGCCAGAGTGCTGATCGAAATGGTGGAGGGCTCCAAAGCTGAAGGAGCCAGCGATGAGAGCCTTGAAACAGAGCTGACATCCTCCATTCAGGAACTGGAGCGTGCAGTTGGTCGCCTCGAGCTCCAGAGTCTCTTCCAGGGAGAGTACGACGAGTCTGACGCCATTGCTGAAGTTCACGCCGGCGCTGGCGGTACCGACGCCCAGGACTGGACCGAAATGATGTTGCGAATGTATTCGCGTTGGGCGGAGCGTCGTGGATTCAGCGTTGAGGTTGACGAAACAACTGAAGGCCAAGAGGCAGGACTCCTCTCTGCGACAGTCATCATCAAAGGACGCTTTGCCTACGGCCTCCTCTCAGCAGAACGTGGCGTGCACCGTTTGGTTCGCATGAGTCCCTTTGACTCGCAGCATCGGCGCCAAACGAGTTTTGCCTCGCTAGACGTGACGCCCTTCATGGAAGATCTCAGTGACGAAGTAGAGATCGACGAAAAGGATCTGAGAATCGATACCTATCGAGCATCTGGGGCAGGTGGCCAGCACATCAACAAAACGGACTCGGCTGTTCGCCTGACGCACCTTCCAACAGGGGTCGTGGTCTCATGTCAGAACGAACGAAGCCAGCACCAGAATAAAGCTCGTGCGATGCAGATTCTCTCGGCCAAGTTGGCCGAGAGGGTTCGCGCTGAACGAGCTGCGGAGATGGATGCATTAAGTGGTGATCGCACTGATAATGCGTGGGGGAGCCAAATTCGAAGTTACGTCATGGCTCCGTATCAACTCGTGAAAGATCTGCGAACAAATGTTGAGACGGGAAATGTCGAGGCAGTGCTCGACGGCGATCTTGATGATTTTATGGAAGCAGAACTGCGACGCCGCCGTGGGACTCGTCCCTGAAGGCACCCTGAAGGGCGTTTCTTAGGGGACACCACTTTGGGCGAGGAAGCCGGTAGGCTGGAGTCCGGCCCAATGTTCTGCTTTTTTCACCGCGAAAATCAGTTGAGAACTTGGATTTCCCTCTAAATCATGATTCGACTCGAAAACGTCACCAAAACCTACAAAGGCTCAACGGTCGCTATTCGAGACCTCTCGATAGAGATTGAAAAGGGCGAGTTTGTCTTTCTCGTTGGTTCTTCCGGGTCTGGAAAAACAACCTTCCTTCGGCTACTCCTTCGAGAAGAACTCCCAACGAATGGTCGAATCATCGAAGCAGGACGAGACATCGTGGCCCTCCCGAAGTGGAGGGTGCCTTTTCTGAGGCGCAATATTGGCTGCGTCTTTCAAGACTTTCGCTTACTTCCAAACAAAACAGTGTTCGAGAATGTTGCCTTTGCTCTTGAGGTAATTGGACGTCCAAAGAACGTCGTTCGCTCACAAGTGCCTCAAGTTCTCGAACTCGTCGGCTTGGGGCACAAGCATGAATCCCTTCCAGGTGAGCTTTCAGGTGGAGAACAACAACGAGTGGCGGTGGCGCGAGCGTTTGTGAACCGACCCCTCATTCTTTTGGCTGACGAACCAACTGGAAACTTGGACCCTTCCACGTCTGAGGGAATCATGAGCCTGCTTGATCGAATTAATCGGACGGGTACGACGGTCGTTATGGCAACGCACGACAAGGCCCTCGTTGACCGAATGAGACGACGAGTGTTGGAGCTCGATCACGGCACCCTGGTCAGAGACCAGGCCCGTGGGGTCTATGGGATTGATGAATCCGTCGTGGGGCAGGTCTAGAGATGCCCGTCTTCGCTGAATACGCAGTTCGAGAAACAGCCTCGAACCTTTGGAGAAATCGACTCATGACGATCGCCGCCGTCCTCACCGTGGCAGTGTCGCTTGCCCTTGTTGGCTCAGCGTTGTTACTGAAACAAGGAGCAGCAAACGCTGAAGCCGAATGGCAGCGAGGGACGCAAGTCACCATTTGGATGGTTCCAACTGCGTCGCCGTCGGAGATTGCCGCCGTTGGGTCGCAACTCAAGACACTGCCGTATGTGAATAGTTGTGTCTATCGAGGTAAGGCCTACGACTATCAAGAAGCACGCAAACTTCTCACACCTTCAGAGTTTTCTGTTCTTCAAATTCAGGATATGCCGACGTCGTATCGATGCACTCCCGACCAGCCGTCCGACGCCCAAATTGTGGCGAACAGATTCACCGGGCAGCCAGGTGTTGGACAAGTCGCCGCACCGTTCCAACAGATCCACGCAATGGAACAGACGATTACTGTCTTGCAGTGGGTCTTTTTGATCATCGCCTTAGTCCTTCTGCTCTCCGCAGCAGTCCTGATCCTGAATACCATTCGGCTGGCTATATTCGCCAGGCGACGAGAGGTCTCGGTCATGAAGCTGGTCGGAGCAACGAACTGGTTCATTCGGGTTCCCTTCATGTCTGAAGGACTTATCCAAGGGCTCCTCGGATCCATCGTCGCGGCCGCAGTTGTGCTTGGGCTTCATCTCTGGCTCAACACCCTTGGAGATCCCAATAACCCGAACTCCGTCTTGACCCAGATGCGACTGACAGGTTGGGAAGTGTTTTGGACCGATGCCGTCCTCGTCATTGTTGGCGTGGGGATCGGTGCGGTGGGTTCGTTTACCGCGATCCGCCGCTTCCTTGACGTCTAGGGCATTTTTCTCATTTGTTGTGACCGTTGTTTTGAGCGGTGAAGCAATTGAGCTCGCTGCACATTGACAATGAGGAGTCACAATGATGAATGGCACAGTGCTTGCGGGGAACCTCACGAGGGATCCAGAGATTCGCTATCTCACCGATGGGGTAGCAACCTGCAGTTTTGGTCTCGCGGTCGACCGGCGGTGGCAAGATCGAGAGACCGGGGTATGGGCCGAGGCCACCTCGTTTTTTGACGTTGCATGTTGGAGAGACCTTGCAGAACATGTCACCCTCAGTTTAGAAAAGGGAGCGAGAGTCATCGCCACGGGTCGACTCGAGCAACGAAGCTGGACAGGTGATGACGGCAGGGTACGGACAAGGATCGAACTCGTCGCTGACGACATCGGAACGTCATTGAAGTTTTCTCCCCTTGAGACGACAAACTCGTCGAGGGTCTAATTAATCTTTCGTCTCTGGATCGAACTCAAGAGAAAGTGAGTTCACGCAGTAGCGAAGACCCGTCTCAGTGGGTCCATCGTCAAAGAGGTGGCCGAGGTGCCCTCCACATGCTCCACAAAGAACTTCGGTGCGGACCATGCCGTGGCTTTTGTCTTGCTTTTCAATCACAGGACCGACCGCAGTATCGAAACTGGGCCAGCCTGAACCAGAGTCAAATTTCGACCCCGACATGAAGAGCAAGGTATTGCATCCTGCACAGTGGAATCCACCATCTTGGTCAACATGGAGAAGAGGCCCAGTAAAAGCTGGTTCTGTGGCAGCCTGGCGAAGGATGGCGTAGCGCTCTGGAGAGAGTTGACTCTGCCATTCTCCTTCTGATTTTTCGACCTGGAATTCAGCCATAGGTGCCTTTCTGCTCTGTGATCTGGCGAAACGGCAGATCACCTCGTGTGTTGTCTGTACGCTACCGGGCGATGGAGTTCGCTGATTCACCCGAAGATGCCGCCTTCCGCCAAGAGGTGGTCAGTTGGCTGGCCGAGCATGTGGTCGGCGAGTTCGCCGAACTCGGTGGCAGAGGCGGCTCGGGTGATGAAACCTTTGGTTTTGAGGTGCGACGAGCTTGGGAACGTGAACTCGCAATCGGCGGCTGGACCTGCATTGGCTGGCCTGTCGAGTACGGCGGCAGGGGCGCATCGATTGCCCAGCAGGTCATCTTTTTTGAGGAATACGTCAAGGCGAAAGCTCCAGGTCGAGTTGGCGTCCTTGGAGAAGGATTGCTTGGGCCAACGCTTATTCACTACGGCACCGAGGAACAAAAGAAGCGATTTCTTCCCGCAATCGTTGCGGGCGAGGAACTCTGGTCGCAGGGTTACTCAGAACCCAACGCGGGTAGTGACTTAGCGTCACTGAGCACCAAGGCCGAACTCGATGGAGATGAGTGGGTCATCACAGGTCAGAAAGTTTGGACCTCACTGGCGCATCAGTCGGACTGGTGTTTCGTTCTGTGTCGAACTGACCCCATCAGCGAACGCCACAAAGGCCTTTCGTATCTGTTGGTCCCGATGGATCAGCCAGGTATAGAGATTCGCCCCATCAGACAGCTCACAGATACGAGTGAGTTCAATGAAGTCTTTTTTGATGGGGCTCGAACGAAGAAGGAAAATATTGTTGGAGAGCCGGGCCAAGGGTGGACCGTGGGTTTAGCGACATTGGCCTTTGAACGCGGCGTTGGACTCTTAGGACACCTCTTGTCGTTCCGACGAGAGTTTGATGCGCTTTTGGCGGTGGCCAAAGAAAATGGCATGAGCCAGAGACCCATCATGCGAGATCGCCTCACAAGATCATTTGTCGAATTAGAGATCCTTCGGGCGACCACTCTTCGGAGTTTGACCGGCGTTGATGGGCCCGCAGCAGCCCCCGAGGCCTCAGTCTTGAAGTTGTTTTGGTCGACATGGCACCAGCAGTTCGGAGAGTTGTGCATGGACATTCGAGGCATGGAGGCAACCCTGGTGGGTGATTCGTATGATCTAGGACAAGAGCATCGAACATTCTTGTTCTCTCGTTCTGAGACGATCTACGGAGGCTCCAACGAAATCCAGAAAAACATTATTGGAGAGAGAGTCCTTGGACTCCCTTCTGAACCAAAACCGCAACCCAAAGGAAACCCATCGTGAGCTTGAATAATGATTTTCCTCCTCCTCCGCTCATCACGCCTCCATCGGGGCACAATCTCTTAGAAAGCAAAGTTGTCATCGTGACTGCTGCCGCAGGAACTGGGATCGGCATGTCCACCGCACAGCGCTGTCTTGAAGAGGGCGCCCAGGTCGTTGTCTCTGATGCTCATGAGCGCCGCCTCGCCGAAACTGTCGAAGAACTCTCTGGAAACGATAGCGATCACGTCATCGGCATTCCCTGTGACGTCACGAAAGAGGATGACGTCCAACACCTATTCGCGGGAGCCAAGGAGCACTTTGGTCGCGTTGACGTGGCGGTCAATAACGCAGGTTTAGGAGGGACGGCACTTCTCACCGAGATGACCGATGAACAGTGGCTGCGGGTCCTGGACGTGACCTTAAATGGAACGTTCCGCTGCACTCGTGCCGCCATGCAACTCATGGGGGCCCAAGGAGCAGGGGTGATTGTCAACAACTCGAGCGTTTTGGGCTGGCGCGCACAACCAGGCCAAGCGCACTACGCCGCAGCCAAGGCTGGCGTCATGGCGCTGACACGTTCTGCTGCGGCAGAAGGTGCGCCACTTGGCATTCGTGTCAATGCGGTCGCACCTTCATTGGCCGAGCATCCATTCCTGAATCGGGCGATCAGTGATGAAGATATCGCCATTCTTCGAAATCGTGAGCTCTTCCACCGAGGAGCTGAAGTCTGGGAAGTAGCGAACGTGGTGATTTTTTTGGCGAGTGATTACTCCTCGTATCTCTCGGGAGAAATCATTTCAGTCTCAAGCCAGCATCCATGACCATGCCCGCCACGCCGGTTCTCGGTGAGAGCGAAGACCCGAGGGGTGATCTCGCGTGGGGGACCATTCCAAATCTTGTTGAGTGGGCCGCCACATGTTTCGCTGACAGCGAAGCGCTGGTTGATGGCGATCTCCGTCTTAGTTTTGCTGAGTTGGCTCACGCCGTCGATGACGTGGCCCGGGGCTTTCTCGCCCATGGCCTTGTTGCCGGCGACAGAGTCGCACTGTGGGCACCGAACTGCGCCGAGTGGGTACTTGGAGCACTTGGCGCCCTGAGGGCGGGAGGTGTCATTGTGACGCTGAACACTCGATTTAAGGGTCCTGAAGCGGCCTATATCTTGCAAAACTCGAGAGCTCGCTTCTTGATGAGCGTTGAAGGATTCTTAGGGTTCGACTACCCCGCAATGCTCGAAGGACTCGACGTCGGCGATCTCGAAGAGATCATCATGCTCAAAGGAACGAGCGGTGGCGCTCACCCTGAGGGGGTTGCAGTGCTCACACTTGATGACTTGATTCAAAGTGGCGAAGCCGTCTCGGCGAAGGACTCTGCCGAGAGAAGTGCACTGATTCAGCCGGGGGACGTGAGTGATTTGATTTTCACGTCGGGGACGACGGGCCACCCCAAGGGAGCGATGACGTCTCATGCGCAGACCTTGCGCACCTTTGCAACGTGGGCTTCGATTGTTGGCCTGCGTCAAGGGGATCGCTACTTGGTGGTGAATCCGTTCTTTCATACCTTTGGCTACAAAGCGGGACTCTTGGCGTCGCTCATGGCGGGGGCAACTGTTATTCCCGAGCCAGTCTTTGATGTCGACCGGGTCCTTGAAACAATTGCGACAGAGAAAATCAGCATGCTCCCGGGGCCGCCCACGCTGTACCAATCGATCCTGGTGCATCCTCGACGCCACGACGTAGATCTGAGTTCCCTCCGCCTTGGCGTCACTGGGGCAGCAGTCGTGCCCGTCGAACTCGTGATTGCGATGCGTGAAGAGTTGCAATTCGAAACGGTCCTGACGGCCTACGGGCTCACTGAATCTTCTGGTGTGGTCTCGATGTGTCGACGTGACGACCCACCAGAGATCATCGCAACAACGTCTGGTCGGGCAATCCCAGATCTCGACGTCAAGATCATCGACCCTGAGGGCAATGAGCTGGAACGAGGTGAGGCCGGCGAGATTGTTGCTCGGGGCTATCCAATTATGCAGGGCTACTTCCAAGACGCCGAAGAGACCGCCAAGGCGATTGACGCAGAGGGCTGGCTGCACACCGGCGACGTGGGGACGATGGATGCGCAAGGGAACCTTGTTATTACTGACCGCTTGAAGGACATGTTTGTGGTGGGGGGATTCAATGCGTACCCGGCCGAGATTGAAGCCATCCTTCGGGGCTACGAGGGTGTCGCCAACGTGGCAGTGATTGGTGTTCCTGACGAAAGGATGGGGGAGGTGGGATGCGCCTATGTTGTGCGAGCTACTGCAACCCCAAGCGATGAGGTGTTCCAACAAGAACTTTTGAGTTTTGCCAAAGAACAGATGGCGAACTACAAGGTGCCACGATCCATCGTGTGTATCGATGAGCTGCCGTTGAATGCAAGTGGAAAAGTGCTCAAGCGAGAGTTGCGAAAAGAACACAAGGGTGAGACGTCCTAAAGTGAGAGATCAACGAGAGGGGTACAGATGAAAGGCATCGTTTACACCGGAGATGGTGTGGAGATTTCAGATGAGTTAGGGATCAGGGATCCTGGGCCGAAGGAAGTCAGGATCAACGTGATGGCCGCGGGTGTCTGTCACTCAGACCTCTCGGTGATCAATGGAACGATTCCATGGAAGCCACCTGCGGTGTTAGGTCACGAAGGGGCGGGCATCGTTGAAGCGGTCGGTGCTGAAGTTCGCTCGGTGAAGCCCGGCGATCACGTGGTGATCGCAACATTGGCGAACTGTGGTGTGTGTCGAGCCTGCTCGACTGGCCACCCCACGTGGTGCCTGCGCTCACTTGGAAATGTCTCGAAGCCATTCACCTACAAAGGCGAGCCAGCATCAAACTTTGCTGCGGTCAGTGTCTTTGCCGAACAGACAATCGTTTCAGAGGTCCAAGCAATCCCAATTCCAAAAGATGTGCCATTCACTTCAGCATGTCTTATCGGTTGCGGTGTCTTGACCGGTGTGGGTGCAGTCCTTAATCGTGCGAAGGTGCGACCGGGTGAAACCGCCGCAGTCTTTGGCGTGGGCGGCATTGGCCTCAACGTGATTCAAGGACTCGAAATAGCGGGGGCTACTCGTATTATTGGCGTCGACACCCAAGCATCGAAAGAGTCGCTCGCCCGGCAATTTGGAGCGACTGATTTTATTGACGCCTCCACCACCGATGCGGTGAAAGCGATCCGAGAACTGCTTCCTGCAAACAGCGCATCTGCTGCAGGAGCCCTCAGCCCAATGGGTGGTGCGACCTGGGCGTTCGACTGCGTCGGACATCCAGCGGTCTTGCGAAACGCCCTTGACGTCCTTGACTGGGGCGGTGGAGCGGTGGCTCTCGGTATTCCTCCTCAAGGAACCGAAGTCTCGGTCGATATCAACTCCTTGGCCTACGTGGATCGCACCCTGATGGGCTGTCGTTATGGCTCATCTCGGCCTCATCATGACGTAGGAATGATGATTGACCTCTACAAGGCGGGCCGGCTCAAGCTCGACGAGTTGGTCTCGCTGACCTGTCCGCTCGAGGATTTCCGAGTCATTGTTGATGCCATGCATGAAGGCACCGTGGCCCGGGGCGTCCTCGAAATCGGCGTGCTGTAGGGTCAGTCCCGTGCGAGGCATTCTTTTGGCTGGAGGGACGGGGTCACGTCTGCAACGACTGACTCGGATTACGAACAAGCACCTCTTGCCGATCTATGACCGATCCATGGTCGAGTGGGCCGTTGAGTCACTCGTGGCCGCGGGAGTGACCGAGTTGCTCTTGGTGACCGGCGGAGAACATATTGGCAGCTTCCTTCGAGTTCTTGGCGACGGCTCCTCCTATGGCTTAGAGAACCTCTCGTTCTCAGTTCAAGAACAAGCTGGAGGAATTGCCGAGGCGCTTGGTCTCGGTGAACGATTTGCCGATGGACAGCCTGTCGTCGTCATGCTCGCAGACAACATCTTTGAACAAACCTTTAAAGCAACGATTGATGCCTTTCGAGAAAACCCGGTTGGCTGTCGCTTGGTGTTGTGCGAGATGGAAGATCCCGCTCACTTGTCACACTTAGGTGTGGCAGCGTTCGACGAAAATCGATCGATCGTGTCGATCATTGAGAAACCCTCGGACCCACCGAGTCCTTATGCGGTCACTGGCGTCTACTGCTACAGCGCAGATGTCTTTGACGTTGTGAAAACTCTGGAGCCGTCGGCTCGAGGAGAGCTCGAGGTCACGGATCTCAATAATCACTACATCTCAACAGGGCACGTGGCCTATGACGTTCAGCCAGGTTTCTGGGGTGATGCCGGCGAATCGATCGATGCGTACCAACAAGTTGGCGAGTACGTCGCCCGTCATGGAGCAAATCACCCAGCGATCTAACGGAGCTGTTCGCTACCAGTCTTACTCCGGGAGCGTTGAATGCATGATCTCGACCATTCGAGAGGCCGATGGTTCTGGCTCCCCACGAAGGGCTCGCTGGGCGCTTGCGGCAATTCCTGGTGCATCGAGACCAAGGGTGGCCAAGATCTCTTCGGGGTGGCCGTGGGTAAGGAACTCTCGAGGAGTCCCGAGCACGCGAATCGGTGGCACAACGAGTCCATGCTCGGCAGCCACTGTTGCGAGAGCATCAGCGAGGAATGATCCGGCACCTCCAACTCGAGCCCCGTCTTCAGCGCTCACGATGACGCGATGGCGAAGGGCATCGAGAAGCATCTCAGGATCGGGAGGGCTGATCACTCGGGTGTCGTAGACAGTGGCGTCAAGGCCCTGGTTGGCGAGGAGTTCTGCGGCGACGAGGCAGCGTTGCGTCATCTTGCCGATCCCCAACAAACACACGTCACCATCTCCGTGGCGAAGAAGACGAGCGCGAAGACCTTCTCCCACCAGGCCGTCGAGTTCAACGGGGGGAGTCTTCGGGAATCTGATCGAACACGGACCATCAATGTCGAAGGCGGTGGCCAACATCACGGACACTTCTTCAGGAGACGAAGGGGCAAAGACGGTCATGTTGGGGATGGCGAGACAGAGTGCCATGTCGAGAACCCCATGATGGCTCGCTCCGTCATCACCGGTGATTCCTGCACGATCGAGAATCAACGTCACGTTGAGTCGGTGGAGTCCAACGTCGTAGTAGGCCTGGTCGAACGCCCGGGTAAGAAACGTTGAATACACCGCAACAACAGGGCGCAGTCCACCCATGGCCATCCCCGCCGCAGATGTCATCTCATGCTGCTCGGCGATACCGACATCAAAGAATCGCTGGGGAAATCGAGCCTCAAAGGGCAAGAGTCCCGTTGGTCCCGGCATCGCCGCAGTGAGGGCGACGATCGAAGGATCTGCCTCGGCGTGTTCCATGAGGGCCTTTGTGAAGGCATCGGTATAGGAGAGCGGCTTGACCGAATCCTCGATGGCGGGGGTCGCTGATTTTTTAACCTTGTAATCGTGAAGCCGTTGGACGTCATCTGCTTCGGCGGGAGCGTAGCCCCGGCCTTTTTGCGTGACAACGTGAACAACGATTGGCCCATCCCACTCCGCAGCGTTTCTCAGTGCAATTTCGGTTGCTTCAATGTCATGACCGTCGATGGGGCCGGCGTAGCGAACGCCTAATGCCTCAAAGAACGTATGGGGGGCAATGAGTTCTCGGAGTGCGCTGGTCACGCCATGGACACCGCTGTAGGCCGCTTCTCCAACCCCAGGGATATCTCTCAGGAGGGTGCGGATCCGCTCTCGGGCTTGGACGTAGGTGGGATTGAGTCGCAGGCTCGTGAGGGACTGCGACAGATGTGAGACCGTTGGTGCGTAGCTGCGACCGTTATCGTTGAGAACAATGACGACTCGGCGACCTGAGTGGCCGAGGTTATTCAGTGCTTCGTAGGCCATCCCGCCGGTGAGCGCTCCATCGCCGACGATGGCAATGACTCGGCGATCTCCGCCATGACCAGAGAGCTCTCCGTTGAGCTCATAGGCAGTAGAGAGACCATGGGCGTAGGAAAGGACGGTCGACGCATGACTGTTTTCAATCCAGTCATGTTCCGATTCTTGACGATTTGGATAGCCCGAGAGCCCACCAGATTTGCGAAGATCTTTAAATCCGTAGCGTCGACCGGTGATCAGTTTGTGGACGTAGGCCTGATGCCCGGTATCCCAGAGCAAGGCATCTCGAGGTGAGTCGAAGACTCGGTGGAGGGCCAAGGTGAGTTCGACGACACCCAGGTTTGATCCGAGGTGGCCGCCGGTGGCCGTGACGGACTCAACGATGAACGACCGGATCTCTTCGCTCAACTGGTCAAGTTGGTCGTAACTGAGGCCTCGAAGGTCAGATGGTGTCTCGATAAGGGGAAGAATCATTGGAGTAGTACCTCTCAAGAGGCTAGTCCCGCTGGGCCTCTGTCCAACCAACATGATCGAAAGGCTTGCAGGAATGCCCGTGGCGAACGGTACGCTGGTTGGCGTGAGCATCGCCCCTGAATTAGTAGCCCCTGACGTCATCGATCGAGTCCTGGCCGAAGCGGTCGCTCGGGGAGGGGAGATGGCAGAAGTCTTCTGCGAAGACCGGACCTCGAGAACGGCCATGTTTGATGATGGACGGGTCGAAGAACTGGCATCAGGGCAAGAACGAGGAGCAGGAATTCGAGTCATCCTCGGCGAGACGACAGGCTTTGCACACACCGCTGATCTTTCAGAAGCCGGCCTTCTCGAAGCTGCACGCGCTGCTGCGGCAGTTGCAAAGCAGGGCGGGGGAGGAACAAATGTGGTTGGCCTCGAAAAGCGTCGTGCGTACTCCACCAATGCAGTTCGACTTCATGACGACGTGGCGACGAGTGAAAAACTCGAACTCTTAGCGAAGGCCAATGACGCTGCTCGAAGCGTGGGTGGCTCTATTAGCCAAGTGCAGGCATCCTACGCAGAAGGGCGAAGGAGAATTTTGGTGGCCACCACAGAAGGGGTCAACGCATCTGATGACCAGGTGCGAACTCGCTTCAATGTGATCTGTGTGGCAACTGGTGACTCTGGCCTTCAAACAGGATTCGAATCGGTTGCTCGAACAGAAGGTTTTGAACTGTTCGATACCGTCAATGTCGATGAACTTGGACGAATTGCTGCCACTCGAGCGCTCTCCAAACTTCAGGCACGTCCGGCACCCTCTGGTGAAGTGCCAGTGGTATTGGCGGGAGGCAGCGGTGGCGTCTTGTTCCACGAAGCATGTGGTCACGGTCTTGAAGCAGATCACATTGTCAAAGACTCTTCGGTGTACTGCGGCCAGATGGGTGAGTTAGTGGCGAGCCCGCTCGTGACCTTGGTTGACGACGGGACGGTGACAGGCGAGTGGGGTGCATTCTCCATCGATGATGAGGGTCGACCTGCCCAGAGAAACGTCCTGATTGAAAATGGTGTCTTAACTGACTACATGTGGGACTGGCTCCGGGCTCGAAAGGAAGGTCGACCATCAAGCGGGAACGGTCGGCGTGAGACCTATCAACATCTTCCAATGGTTCGGATGACCAATACGTTTCTGTTAGCGGGCCAAGAAGACCCCGAGGAGATTGTGGCGCAGACACCTCATGGGGTCTACGTGGCCAAACTCGGGGGTGGGCAGGTCAACACGGCCACCGGTGACTTCGTCTTCGGGACAACCGAGGCATATCTCATCGAAGACGGAAAGATTACGGAACCGTTACGAGATGCGAACTTGATCGGGAACGGACCAGAAGTCCTGCGTCGTATCGATGCCATTGCCGATGACTTCTCGATGATGCCTGGTACCTGTGGCAAAGATGGCCAAAGTGTGCCGGTTGGCTGTGGGCAGCCAACCCTTCGCATTACTGGGGTGACCTTCGGAGGGACCGCAGCGTGAGCGAGTTGTTGGAGTTAGCTACCCGGGTTATCGAACAAGCGAACGGCAAAGAAGGTATCGAGGCCTACGTTGCGAGAGGCACTGATACTGAACTTCGCATCTACGACGGCGCTATCGAATCTCTTTCGACGGCGACGTCAGCGGGAATTGGCGTTCGTGTCCTCATCGAAGGCAACGAGGGAGCGCAAGTCGGATTCGCGTGGTCGGGCTCGCTCGATCACGAAGCTGTAGATCGAGCGCTTCGAGAAGCTCGAGAAAATGCTCATTTTGCGTCACCTGATCCCTACGTGGCACTTGCGCAACTCGATGGAGTTGCTCCGTCGGATCTTGCACTCACCTCTGCGACCTTTGATGAGCTCACACTCGATGACAAGATCGCCATGACGACGGAGCTTGAAGCAATGACGAGGGGTGGCGATCCTCGTATCCGACAAGTTGATTCAGCAGACTTCGGCGATGGCATTGTCGAGAGTGCGATTGCCTCTACGACCGGCATTCGAGTGTCGTCTCAGCGCTCCAATGCATTTCTCTCAGTGTCCGCGTTGGCCGGCGATGGCGACGAGACCCAAACGGGAAGTGGTTTTAGTGTGGGTCGGAGCGCCGGGGAACTTGATCTGAGAGAAGCATCAAGCCAAGCGATTGAGCGTTCCGTGAGAATGCTTGGCGCCGCAAAGGTCCCTTCTATGAAGACGACTGTGGTCTTTGACCCACGAGTGACGTCGACCATCCTCAGTGTTCTTGGAGGCGCGCTCTCTGGAGAAGCCGTCGTCAAGGGGCGCTCCTTCTTTGAAGGACGACTCGGTGAGCGAGTGGCCAACCAGGACGTCAACTTGGTCGATGATCCAACAAATCCCTTGGCCTACGGTGCCGCCATCTTTGATGGAGAAGGTTTGGCATGTCGACGAAACGTCTTGATCAATCAAGGGATCTTGGAGGCATTTGTCTATGACACCGTGGCGGCTCGCCGAGCCGGCACGTCGTCGACTGGTTCGGCAACGCGAGGCGGATATGGCGGAACACCGGGAGCAGGATGTCGGGCCATCGTTCTGTCGCCCGGCGAACAAGGGGCCGCGGAAATCCTGAGCGGGATTGAGCGTGGCCTCTACGTACAGTCGATTACCGGCGTGCATTCGGGAGTGAGTCCTGTGAGTGGCGATTTTTCGGTGGGCGCTGAAGGTTTGATGATTCGAAACGGAGCTTTCGCCGAGCCGGTGAGAGAGGTCACTGTGGCGTCAACGATGCAGGCCATGCTCTTGAACTTGACCGCAATCGGGAACGATCTGACCTGGCTTCCTGGAGCGGCCTGTGGCCAGACGCTGGCAATTGCGGATTTTCAACTTTCTGGGAGTTGATCACTGCGGCGAGTGTCGCCGCGCAATCCCGTCAGTCTGAAGCAGCCGGCGTCGAAGAACCAGAACTTGTGGAGTCTGACTTCTTCACGCTTGAAGATTCACTTGATGACGAATCGCTGCTTGACGAATCAGAAGACGGAGACGCAGCAGCTGGCGTTGAAGGTGTCGTGCTCGAGGTAGAACCTCGAGAGTCGTTCTTATAGAAGCCGCTGCCTTTAAAGACGATCCCAACCGAGCCGAAAACTTTTCGAAGTGGCCCTTGGCATTCGGGGCAGGCCGTAAGGGCATCGTCCGAGAACGACTGAATGATCTCGAACTGATGACCACAACTTGTGCATGCGTATTCGTAGGTTGGCATTGTTCTCCTGGGTTCAAAGGCGGTACCCCGCCCTCATTCCAACTGAGCATTCATCCTACCTGGGCGCCATTGTCGTGTTGACAAGGTCTCTGGCGCGGAGAAAAACTTTGGGCTAGTCAGTCTTCAGCGACGCAATGGCGGTGAGATCAAGTTCGGTTGTCGCCTCGCCACCGCATGAGTCACAGTGATCTAAATGACGCCATGACCGAAGTCGTCGTGTTCCGTCCTCATTGAGCCAGACCACAAATGAGTCGGTTCCCTCTTCAAACTCAAGTTGGCAGAATGCCGTCCACTCGCTCGCTGCAATGCTGAGGGAGTGGTCGGTCTTGATGACCCGGCAGAACATGAGATTCTCGTCGTCAAAGAGCCATGTTGAATGGCACGACTCCAACACTCTGGTGGCATGGTGTTCCATAGCCTCAGTATGAACCCTTTTTAGGGAAAATTCTGAAAAATCTTCTTTTTGTGCCTAGAAAAGGAGAACAAAAGGGGATACCGTGCCCTCAGCCTGGAAGGGTGCGCTCGTCGTAGCCACGCTTCTCTCGGCGTTCAGCACGCTCGAGCGAGCGTTCGACGTCTATCCAGTGGAGCGGTTTGGTGTTTTCTTCGGGCTCTTCGTCTGGCGCCTTGAAGAAAAAAATGAAGGCCACGATCCACAACACGCCAAAGGTGCCCAATTTGGCGAGATAGCCAGAGAGCTGTTGGTCACCCAAGGGAGTGAGTCCAAGCACATGCTGTTGGTGCTGAAGCGAAGGGTAGAGCGGGCGCAGGGCAAAGATCCAGGCGAACGACAAGAAGGTCGGAGCAAGAGATTGAGCAAAGAGGTAGGCCCCTTTTCCGAGAGGTCCCAGAGGAGTAACCCCAGGGACTCGGTCAACAACGGGGAGCCAGAGTATGAAACCGGCCAGCAAGGTGAGAAGAATCATTACCGCATCAGCGAAATGGCTCTCACTGGCCCAGGTCACTGCAAATGGCAGTCCAGTGAGACCAAGGAGAAGCGTGGTGGCGACGAGCGCTCGAATTGGCGTGATGATTCGCGTGACCACCGCATCGATGATGGGTGGTCGAGTGAGCCGAGCCATGACCATTTTTGGGAGTCCAATGAGGAGAAGTGGCGCAGCAGCGAGAACCAATATCTCTCGCTGGAAGACTAAAACGAGCAGGGATACCGAATGAGCGAGGTCAACGATGGGCCAGGTGGTCGCGAGGAGCAGCGCAAGGAGGCCGAGAACAAAGCAACGTTTCTGGCCTCGAGTCGCCGACGACGCGCTTCGAGACGTGGTCTCGTGGTACCAGGCAAAAAGCCCGAGGACGAGCACAAAAGAGACTGGGTGGAACGTGGGGTCAGCCCAGGAGAACGACACCACGTATCCTCGTTGGTATGGCCGGAGACGATGCAAAGCTTGAGCGAATCACAGATCTTATTCTTGCACTCTTAGACGCGCCTCGGCCCATTCCACTGAGTCAACTCTCAGAAGAGATACCCGGCTACCCAGAAGGCCATGAAGCACGACGACAGGCCTTCGAGCGTGACAAACGACTCCTGAGGGAAGAAGGGATCATCGTTGAATCTGTTCCTATCGATGGAGTCGAGCAGTTTGGGTACCGGATCGATCCCGCAACATTCTTCCTTCCAGATCTCGGCCTCGATGATGCTGAGCAAGCAGCACTGAACTTGGCAGTGGCTGGCGTCCAACTCAGTGATGATCTCGGTGGAGACGCGCTCCGCAAGTTAGGCATCGTCGAGCTAAACAATGTGCAACACATTGCCGCACTCGGTGTGGTTCCTGGACTCGACCGTCTCTTTCAAGGAATTGCTGCAGGGGCAGAAGTGCGGTTTCTTTATCGAGGCGAACAACGAACGGTGTCGCCGGCTCGGTTGCGTTTTGTTGACGGGCATTGGTATCTCTCAGGGTGGTCAAAGGAGCGTTCGGCGGGGCGAAACTATCGAGTCGACCGAATTGAAGGTGACGTGACTATTGGTGCTCCAGGATCTGGGAACGTGTCAGCTGAAGAGCGAGTCACTCTTGATCTCCCAGACGGAAAATGGGACGTCGAGGACGAATCTGAACTTGCGACAAGCATCACGGTGCTCGTCGATTCACTTTACGCCGCTCGAGTTGCCAGTGAAGTAGGAAACGAACATGTGCTTGAGACCAACGAGGATGGGTCACTCGTTCTTACAATCGCCGTTCCACGAGAAGAAGTGGCGCGCTCATGGATTCTCTCGCTCTTAGATCACGCGGTGGTACTTGAGCCTGCTTCTTTTCGAGAAGGAATGGTCACCTGGCTTGAAGGGGTGCGTGATCAGCCGGCCTCCAAACAACACGTCCCTCGGAGAGAGGATCTCAATCAGGGAGTGGCTGCACCACCACCAGCTCGTTCGGTGCCTCCAGCACAACAGCGAGTCCGCCGCCTTCTCGCAATGTTGGAGTGGCTGGCCTCAGTCGGAAGCGCATCAACCAGTGATATGGCGACAAGGTTTTCGATGAGCGAAGAAGAAGTAGTGGCCGAATTAGAGCTTGCGGCGTGCTGCGGGCGCCCCCCGTACTCACCAGCGGAACTGATGGACATCATTGTTGACCCCGATGAGGTCTCTGCTCGCCTCCCTGAGATGAGTCGTCCTCGGCAACTGACGCCGGCCGAAGGTGTCGCCATCGCGGCTGCGGCCAGGACAATTTTGGCAATGCCAGGTGCTGACGAGAGCGGGCCCCTCGCTCGAGCGGTGGTGAAACTTGATGCAGCGCTCGGAAAACGGCCCGCAATTGAAATTGACCTTCCGAGTCCGCCACTCCTTGAAGAGATCACTCGGGCGACGACCGAGCGACATCAACTCGAGGTCGAGTACTTGGCACTCTCAAGCGATGAGTTGACCCTTCGAACGATTGACCCACTTCGGGTGATGGCCCTCGACGGGCGATGGTACGTCCAAGCATTTTGCTATCGAGCCAACGCGTTACGAACGTTTCGAGTCGACGCATTTCAACGTATCAACGTGAAGGGCCCGCAACCTGATTCCCCACGTGATCTCCCGAGTGAACCAGAACGGTTCCTTCCAAGCGCCGATGCCACCACTGTTTTTGTTCGAGTCTCACCACGGGCGTTGTGGATTGCCGACAGCATCCCCATTGAAGGACGGCGAGACGAGAGTGATGGTGGCGCCACCATCGCCGTTTCGGTTTCTGGTCGATCATGGTTTGAAAGAATTCTTCTTCAGGCGGGTCAAGACGCTCAGGTCCTCGGCCCGGAAGAATGGGTGTCACTTCCCTCCAACGCAGCAAAGAGGATTCTCGAGCAGTATTGAGCGACCGTGTGTCTCCGTGGGGAGTCGACGGTGCTGCGAATCAACGGACTAAGCGATCAAGAGGGACGATACTTTCTTGACGACCCGGCCCGAGAGGTAACGGACCTTTTTCACTCGTCGAGCCCCGGTGTCTGGATTGGCCAGGGGGCCTCTCAATTTCATCTTTCAGGAGAAGTCGACTCCAACGATTTTACGAGCGTCTTGAACGGCCGACCACCTCGAAGCACATTGGTGCCACGCCATCGGCGACGCCGTGTTGGCTACGACGCAATCTTTGCCGCCCCAAAGTGTGTCAGCGTTCTTTTTTCCTCTTCTGACCATGATCAAGCTCGAGCAGTGGTGAACGTGCACCATGAAGCACTTGAGATGGCACTTGGCTACCTTGAGCAACGAGCCCTCGGTATCCAGCGAACAGATGCCGTCTCGAAGGAACGACACGTGCTTGGCATCCAAGGAGTGACGGCCGCTCGGTTTACGCATGGAATCAGCCGTTCGGGTGACCCGCATCTTCACAGCCATGTCGTGATTGCCAATCTCGCCCATGGAGATGATGGCCGCTTTGGGGCGATTGATGCGCGAGGGTTCCTCGGTCACCGGCGAGCAGCCGATGCTCTGTATCGAACCCATCTCCGCTTTGGTTTGACGAGAGACCTTGGCGTTCACTTCCAGCACCGCGTTGACGGGCGAGAAGAGATTTCTGGCGTGAGTGATGCAGAGACGCTTGCTCTGAGTGGTCGAAGCGCTGAGATTCGAAGCGGGATTCGGACGTTCCCTGAAAAGACACGTGCTTCACGTCACGACATTGAGCACCTCTGGGAACAACGCCGAGGGATGCGCTCGGAGATTGATGACCAGCCCCGCCTTCAGTCAAGCAGCCGCCATTTGGATGAGCATCACTATGCAGCAGTGATTTCACGAGAGAGTCCAACTCCTCGCTTGGTCGTCGAAGCATGGGCCAACGGTGCAAGGGCAGGGATGCATGCGGGTGTTGTTGCTCGAGTACTTCGCCGTTTTGATATCCCGATGGGTCGAGGTGTCTACGAGCCCTCACTCCTGAAACGACAGGTGAGTGAATCTCGCTCCATCCATAGAGTCTTAGGGCCACGACCCGTTGAACAGGCCCGACTCGACGCATGGTGGGACCAACGAGATCGTCTTATGGAGCGTTTTATTCGCGAACCACGCCTTCGAAGGAACGAGCAGCCCGCTTTATTGTTCGACCGCCAACAAGTGATCGCCAGGGCTCGTCGCGATGGGCCTGAGAGAGTCGGATCCAGCCGAGACGCTTTGTGGCGTCAAGAACGATCCCATGGTTAGCGCGGCCGTGCGCAATTTCATCAATGCCGAGTCGGTTCTCTCTCTGGGGTGAAAGTGAGCGACTCTGAGTACGAAGCCCTTTTGCGTCTCTTGAAAGACTTTCACTTTGACGAATGACGGTATGTTCGCCAGCGAGTTCGCTGATCGAGCGAAGTGTTTTCATATCGGCAACTCCGCCGAGGAGCAATGTTGTGGAGAAGAGCGACAACAGACCGTCAGCTTCGGCGCCCCAACGAGCGCGTGCCTGCGAGAGATCTTGTAAACAGCCGATCGTCAAGACACCTTGCCCCCCTCCTTCGCTGACGAGTTGTGGGAGGTCGGGGAGCGGGGCAATGTTGGCCAACTCGTCGAGGGCGAAGAGCAGAGGCTGCTCGGGAGTGTTGCGTCGGTAGCCCGCTGACTGGATCTCGCTAAGGAGTCCGACGACCAGCGGCGCAAGCAATGTTTGTTTTCGACCAGGTGCACAGATGTAAAGCGTGTTCGGATGCTCAACAAAGAGATCTGCATCAAGCAAGGTTTCTCTTGTTGCATTGAGTGCACCGAGCGATCGATACGCACCGACAACTCCCGAGGTCGTTGACCAGATACTCGAAAGTTCTCGAGAGTCTGACGCGAGAATTCCAGAGAGGAGTGACGTTGATGGATGGTCGTCTCCAGCGACCGACTCCAAGATCTCGAGGGCTGGCTCACCTCGACGTCGATCGATCCACCCCACGACGGTCGCCATATCGAGTTGCGCGTGATGGGCTGCATAGAGAAGAGGGGCCAGCAGCGCACCCGCACGTTCCGACCAGTGATCTATCCCAGCAGCGCCGCTCGCCCGACGTTGACTCGAACTCACCATGGCGCTCGAAATATCGAGCGCTCCGTCCCATTGTCGAGCAGCTCGGAGGGGAGACCACCCAATCCTCTCGACTCCTTTCGAAGGTGACGTTTCTCCCGTTGGGTCGAAGAGAACGCAATATCCGACATTTTTCCGTGAATTTGACGTTGATTCCATGACGTCTTTTTTGGTTGAAGTGCTCACGACGGCACGAGGGGCACACAAGACGTTCGGAACGATGATGCTGGACGTTTTTCCAGAGCGTGTAGGCCCGATAATTAGCGCACTTCGTTCGTAACCGGACCAAATCCACTCTTTTTCACGCGCTCCAAGAAAAATGCCTCGCGAACGTGAAATCGTTGACTCATTTGGTGTGAAATCGACCATGATCGCAACGGTCGCGCGGTCTCGAAATACCGAGAATGCTTGACACGGGCTCTTGTAGCGATTCTGATAGTAGGTAGCCAATAAAAAGAGGTAACTGGAAATGGGCAACGTGAGTGAACAATCGAGCAAGCAAAGCGTGCGGAGACACGCTCTTCGCGCTCGGTCTTGCTCGACTCGTCGCTCAGTTGTTGTTGCGTCAATTTTGAGGCCGTGTAGAACTCCGTTCGTTGCGACAGCCGAAACGCTGGCGCTCGTGGCGTGTGACTACACCCAACTGCAAGTGGTGATGAATCCGGCCGCTTCACATTGTGGAGTGACAAACCGGATCGTGGCCAGTTTGTAGGAAAAGAAACCGTAGGAGGTACACCCGTGGCGACAGCCGCAAAGAAAAGGAAGGCTCCGGCCCGTAAAGCCGCTGCCAGGAAAGTGACCAAGAAGAGGGCCCCGGCACGTAAGACAGCCGCTCGTAAGACGGCGAAGCGTCGGGCTCCGGCACGCAAGACGGCCGCCAAAAAGGCGACCAAAAAGCGCGCTACCAAGAAGAGGGCTCCGGCACGCAAGACGGCCGCTCGCAAGACAGCAAAAAAGCGAACGACCAAAAAGCGCGCTACGAAGAAGAGGGCTCCGGCACGCAAGACGGCCGCTCGTAAGACAACCAAAAAACGAGCGACCAAAAAGCGCGCTACCAAGAAGAGGGCTCCGGCTCGCAAGACGGCTGCCAAAAAGGCAACCAAGAAGCGTGCAACCAAAAAGCGTGCACCAGCACGTAAGGCTGCAGCTCGCAAGACAACCAAAAAGCGTGCAACCAAAAAACGTGCTCCTGCACGTAAGGCAGCACGTCGTAGGTAGTAATAATTGCGACAGCAGTTTGTCGCAACAGTCGATTAGTGGGGGCCTTCGGGCCCCCACTGTCGCGTCTGGGCATCAAGAAGCGCAAAGTCCTCGGGGATGTCGATATCGAGACCGAGGTCATCATCTTGGATGATGTGGAGTTCGAATCCCAACCGTTTGACTTCTTCAATGTGCCGATCGAAGGATCCTTTCCCGTAAGAGAAACGGAAGCCTGCCTCTCTAGGCAACACGATGATGTTGGTTCCGTCTCCGTGCCGATCAGGCACAAGGGTGACTCCTTGCAACCGGGGGAGCGAGGTGAGTCCCTTTGGGTACGGCAAGTCTGCGTGGCACACGGTGATCTGCTCGAACCCCAAGGCTTCTAAGTGGGCAACCCCACTCTCTACCGCCACATTCAGTCCTCTCCCTGGCGCCCAGACCACGATGGCGTTGTTGTCCGTCGCCCATTGCGCCACGTCGGCATCGTCACAGACAACTGCGACGGGTAGTGGCGACGCGGCTTGAAGGACGCCTTTCGCCAGGAGGTGAGCGAGTTTGATTCGTTCATCACGATCAAGAACAGGCGCAAGTCGCTCTTTGGCTGCGTCAAAGGCCTTCACGGGAATCAACACGGCATCTCGGGTGCTGTTCTTGTGCGGATCGCCATGAGCAGTCTCGAAGGAGTCGCTCATCATGGTGCTGAGTCTATGGCTGCGACCCCCGTTCGAGAAATATGGGGCTGGGGTTGTCGACAAGTGGTTGTGGGAGTCGCTCCAATACGACGATTCTCCGCACGTTCACGTGACCCCGTACCATGCCTCCTATGACGCAAGATGCCCAGAGCTCGAGGACACTGCCGGCGAGGTGGGTTGAGAACTGGCGTGCGCATCCCACCCGAGTCGCTCTTTCTTGTGATGGCGTGTCTCTGAGCGGCGAAGAATTGGAACATCGATCTCGTTACTTCGCAGGAATCCTCACGAGTCTTGGCGTGGGTCCAGGGGATCGAGTCGTTTGGGAAGCAACAAGTTCCACAGAGTCGGTGAGTCTGGCGATTGCCATCATGCGTCTTGGAGCGGTGCTTGTCCCGGTCAGCGAGCGCCAGCGCACCCACGAGCGCCACACAGTAGTGAGCGATGTCTCGCCACGTCTCGTCGTTTCAGCCAACGGACTTGATCTTGGAGATCTTGATGTTCGACAACTCTCTCTCGACAACCTTCATGACATCGCCTCAGATGAGTGCGTCCTCGATCACGTGGGCCTCGATGAGCGTGCGCTGATCGTCTATACCTCTGGGACCACTGGAACACCAAAAGGTGCGGTGATGACGCACCGAAATCTCTCTGCGCATGCGTCGTCACTCGAACAAGCCTGGGGATGGACCGCTGATGATCGACTGCTGTTCGCTCTTCCGTTGTTCCATGTTCATGGTTTGGTCGCTGGACTGTTCACGTCGCTGAGTTGTGGTTCGAGCACTCTCGTACAGTCTCACTTTGAGACGCAGCGTTTTCTTGGAGCAATGCGAGATGAACGAGCCACCATGAGTTTCTGTGTGCCAACAATGCTGCATCGCCTGATTCTCGATCCCGACGTTGGCAATGTTGCGAACCTCCGACTTTTGGTTTCGGGCTCTGCGCCACTCTCCGTGCAGCTCTTTCATGCATTTGAAGAGCAGGGGAGCACCATCTTGGAGCGCTATGGAATGACCGAAACCCTGCTGACTCTCTCCAACCCGCTTCTCGGGCCTCGTCGAGCGGGCACCGTGGGCCTGACACTCCCTGGGGTCCAGGCCGATTTGCCCCAACGAGGCGAGCAAGAACGCGAACTTCGAATTTCTGGGCCCACGGTATTTCAGGGCTATTGGAATCGGCCCGAGGCCACGGCAGAGATCTTGGAAGACGGCTGGCTCTCAACGGGAGACATCGTGCGACTCGACGACGCAGGCTACGCCGTGATCTGTGGACGGATGAAGGAGCTCATCATTACAGGTGGCCTGAATGTCTATCCAAGTGAGGTTGAAGACATGCTCCGCCTTCAAGAAGGGATTCTCGACGCCGCAGTGGTGGGCGTGCCCTCTGAGGAGTGGGGCGAAGAAGTGGTGGCCTACGTCATCAATGATGCGGCCTCACTGGACGTTGAAGGGATTCAAGCGAGGTTGGCGTCCGTGATGAGTTCGTACAAGATTCCAAAACGCTTTGTCACTGTCGATGAACTTCCGAGAAACGATCTTGGAAAACTGCAACGTCACCTCCTCCCATGAGTACCCCCATCCCAGACCTCAGCGTGGAGCGCCAGGCCTTTGCGAATGGGGCTCAGCGGGTGGCGGGTATGGACGAAGTAGGTCGAGGTGCGTGGGCTGGCCCAGTCTCGGTCGGCGTCGTGATGATTGAGAGCACGGTTGGTCCTCAACCAGAGAAGGTACGCGATTCAAAGGCAATCGCGAAGTCCGTTCGAGAGAAGCTTGTACCTGAGATTACTGAGTGGGCCCTCGACTCCGCCGTGGGGCATGCATCGCCCTCTGAATGTGACCTCTTAGGTATGAGGGCAGCTATCGCTCTCGCTAGCTCTCGAGCCCTCGATGCACTCGGCAATGTCCCCGACGTTGTCATCGTCGACGGACCACTCGATCTTTTGGCAGCCGAATCAGTAGAGTTCAATGCACTCGTGCGGAACCACCGTTGGCGAGAACGCTCGCCACGTGTCGAAGCGATCGTCAAAGCAGATCAGACGTGCACCAGCGTCTCGGCGGCGTCAGTCATCGCCAAAGTCACCCGTGATCAGATGATGAGCGCTCTGGCGGAGAACTTTCCACCGTTTGATTTCGAGATCAATGTTGGCTATCCCTCTCCTCAACACCAACGAGCCCTCCGAGGATTTGGGCTGACCCCACTTCACCGTCGGTCATGGCGTTTCGTGGACTCGATCCCGTGGCTCATGGGCACAGACCGCCCTCGCTCCGAACCCACTCGGTAGACTTGGCGTTGTGGCGACCGTCCTCTCCGTTCAAAATCTCGTCACTGAGTTTCGGATGCGCAATTCGACGCTGACCGCAGTCGATGGGGTTTCATTTGAGATCAATGCAGGAGAGTGCGTCGGCCTCGTGGGCGAATCCGGATGCGGCAAGTCAACGACGGGACTCTCAATCATGCGTTTGCTCCCAGCAAACGGAGCAGTGAGTTCGGGACACATTGAGCTTTTAGGGAGCGACCTGGCATCGCTTTCTGAGAGCGAGATGCAAAAGGTCCGAGGGAACGACGTGGCCTTGATTCCCCAAGATCCCATGACGTCGCTCAATCCAACCATGCGGATCGGCAAGCAGATCGCTGAGGGAGTCCGTCTCCATCAGCGGGTCTCAAAACAACAAGCTCGACAGCGTGCCTTGGAGGTCCTTCGTCTCGTCGAGATGCCACGACCAGAAGAGCGACTCGATCAGTATCCCCACGAGCTCTCCGGTGGGCTGCGTCAACGAGTCATGATCGCAATGGCGTTGGTCTGTGAACCCAAGCTCTTGATCGCCGACGAGCCAACGACGGCACTCGACGTGACGATTCAGGCTCAGATCTTGGACTTGATTGATTCTCTGAGAGAACAACTTGACATGGCGGTTCTGTTGATCACCCACGACATGGGAGTGATTGCCGGGAGGACCGACCGAGTTGTGGTGATGTACGCCGGCAAAGTCGCAGAAGAAGCGACCACGGAGCGACTTTTTCTCTCAACCCGCCACCCGTACTCGGCAGCACTCCTCGCGTCGGTGCCAACCATTGAAGAGCGAGGAGAGTCAAGACTGCTCAGCATCCCTGGCCTCCCTCCCGACCTTGCTGAAGAGATCATCGGATGTCGCTTTGCAGCTCGATGCCAGTTTGCCGACGCCACATGTCGGGCCAGTGAACCGATGATGAGCCAAGAGCCTGGCTCAGTTCATCGCTATGCCTGTTTTCACCCCGTTGACGGGGTTTCGTCGGTTTTTGTGCGTTCAGCGCCTTCTGGGCGATCAGAAGGCGCTCTGAACGAAGCTTCGAAGGGAGAAACGCTGCTTCGCGTTGCGCATCTTGTGAAAGAGTTCCCAATCTTTTCTGGTGGCGTTCTACGAAAGAACACTGGCTCGGTGAAGGCAGTCTCGGACATATCGTTCGAGGTCGCACGTGGTGAGACCTTTGGCCTTGTCGGTGAATCAGGGTGTGGCAAGACAACAGTGGCCAAGCTCCTGACCCTTCTTGAGACCCCGACGTCAGGGAGCATCACCTTTGAGGGGACTGACCTGCTCAGCCTTGGAAGTAGCGAACTGCGGCGACAGCGCAAAGATATTCAGTTGATGTTCCAAGATCCCTATGCCTCGCTCGATCCACGGATGCGAGTGGGTTCTATTTTGCGTGAACCACTCAAGGTCCAACGGATCGGCAGCGATGCAGAGCAACGGGCTCGTGTTCTTTCCCTCTTAGACGATGTTGGATTATCCCCGTCGGCCGTGCAGCGCTATCCGCACGAATTCTCTGGGGGGCAACGCCAACGCATCGGTTTTGCTCGGGCACTGGCGCTTGGACCTCGCCTCCTTATCGCTGACGAGCCGGTGTCTGCGCTCGACGTCTCGATCCAAGCGCAACTTTTGAACCTGATGAAGGACCAACAAGCGGCTCGGGGCCTGACCATGATCCTTGTCAGTCACGACCTTGCGGTCATGCGGTACATGGCGGACACCATTGGCGTGATGTATCTCGGCAAACTGGTCGAAGTCGGCCCCGCAGCGACCATCTTGGAACATCCTGCCCATCCCTACAGCCAAGGCCTCTTAGACGCGGTTCCTGTCCCGGACGTTGCCGAGTCTCGTCGACGGCGTGGTCTTCAGATTCAAGGAGAGCTGCCGTCTCCTATCGATCCACCACAAGGATGCCGCTTCTCGACACGATGCCCTCGGGCTCAAGCGATCTGTTCCATCGAAGAGCCTGCATTCCAGGAGTTCGCCGGAGGGAACCGGGCCGCGTGTCACTTCCCATTGTTGGCACCGCTTCGCCAGAGTTCAGTGGCACCAAACGCGCCACACTGAACCGGTAAAGAAGCCTGCGAGACGTGGGTGGCGTTAGATCCTGGAGTTGTACTTTGCGATGATTGAGTTCACCGTGGTTGACGCCTTGCTCAGCGCCGTTTTTGGAGAGGCACCGCCGGTGTACATCGAGTTCTCCGCATTAGCAATCGCAATACGAACTTGATCGTACGGGCCGACAACGGCACCAGAAGTGGCATTGTTCGTCACGCCCGTGCTCAGCATTGTGTAGGGAACTTTGTAGCCAGGATTCGCAGCCCAATAGGTCTGAACCTTTGAGGTGGACGCAGCATCAGTTCTGATGGGGATGTAGCCCGTCTCCGTTGACCATGTGGCTTGGTTCTCCGCTGAGTCCAGCCATGACATGAAGTTCCACGCAGCGGCTTGTTGTGCGGCGGGGACTTTGTTGGAGATATACAGAGCGGCTCCACCAGCTTGGGTTGCACCTTGTGGGTTGGCCTTGAGCGTTGGGAATGGCGCAACACCGAGTGTGACGTTCGGGTACTGACCAGAACCAAGGAGCTGGCTAATGGTCCCGAGTGCGGCTGACGTGTCAATCGTCATTGAGTACTTCCCGGCACCGATGCCCAAGAGGTTGTCGTAGGCGCTTGCACCGTTTGCTGGGTTGGTTCCGGCATTGCCTGAGCCAACAAGGGCCTTGAGCTGTGTAAAGAGCGAGCGCCCCGTTGAGGTGTTGAAGACAGAGCTCGTGGCCCGAGATTGGCGACCGTTTCCGTTGTTGACGAAGAGCTGATTGGCGGTTGCTAACCATGCTTCAAGGTGCCAGGCGTCGAGTTTGAGACCCATGGTCCCTTGACCTTTGCTCTTAAGGATCTTGGCGTCAGCGATCAACTCAGGCAAGGTTGCAGGTGGCTTCGCAATGCCAGCCTTTGAGAACGCTTGGGTGTTGTAATAGAAAATTGGTGCACTGACGTTGAAGGGGAGTCCTTGTTGTACGCCGCCGACTTTCCAGTACGAGAGCACTCGAGGCAGGAAGGTCTTCGTGTTGTACTTCGTGGCATTGATGCAGGACTGCACTGGAAGAATTGATTTGCTGTCCACGGCGCCTTGGAGATTGGAATCACCGATCATAGCCATGGCCGGAAGTCCACCGGTCGTGAGGCCCGCTTGCCACTTGGACCACGTCACGTCGTAGCCACCTTGTTGGACAAGGTTAACGTGCACCTTGCTCTGAGAACTGTTGTAGTTCGCAACGAGGCCTTCAAGGGCCGTTTCATTGGCTCGGGTCATTGCTTCCCAGAAGTCGATGTTCACGGTGCCTGATGCTTTCGAGAGTGCAGACGTTGGGCACGCCGGCAACGAGGATGCGGCTCCTGCAGGAGCGGCGCTCAGCACAACGGTGGAGAGCATGGAGGCACCAAGCGTGGCGCTCAGGGCAAGGGCAGTCAGTGATTTGATTGGTCTCATAGGACCAAGATAAGCACAAAAAATGGTCGGCGTGGATGCGGCTATTTCACCGAGCCAGCAGTGAGGCTTCTCACCAGTTGTTTCTGGAAAATAATCAAGAGAATGATCAGGGGCAGAAAGGCAATAACTGTCCCCGCCAGCGAGACGTTGATCTGGTCGAGTTGGGTCGCAGCGAGTTGCTTTAGGCCGATTTGGACGGTTCGAATCTTATTGTCATTGCCGCTGACCAAGAGGGGCCAGAGGTACTGATTCCAGGAGCCGAGGAACGAAAAGACTGCCAAGGCGGCAATGACGGGTCGGCTCAAGGGGAGGACGACTCGCGTCAAGAACCGGACGTTCCCATAGCCATCCAAGAGAGCTGCTTCGCGAAGTTCTGGAGGCAGCGAGAGGAAGGCTTGGCGAAGGAGGAAGACGCCAAAGCCGGTGGCCAAGAATGGGACCGTTAATCCCTGAAAGGTATTCATCCAGCCAAGCGATGAGATGGTGGAGAGGTTTTGCGTGACGGTCACCTCAAAGGGAATCATCAATGTTGACAAGAAGATCACAAACAGCGTTCGTTTAAAAGGAAACTCCAAGAAGGCGAAGGCGAAGGCGGCCAAGACTGAGGTGACGATCTGCAGCGACACGATGATGATGGTCTGGATGAGCGAATTTCGAATGTAGACGCCGAGGTGGCCGCTGCTCCATGCGTCAGGGTACGTATGCCACTGCGGATTCGTGGGGAAGAACGGCGGAGGCTGGTGAGCGAGCTGAGAGGGAACGAGGAGTGAGTTCACAATGGCGAGATAGATCGGAATGATGACGATCAAGGAACCCAAGGTCAAGATCAGATACCGAGCGATGAGCCGGAGACGATAGTTCAGAAGGTGATGTGTCACCTTGGGTGCTGGACTGGCGAGTTGAGGTGGCGCACTACTTGCCGGCATAGTGAACCCTCCGTTCGACAAATCGAAGTTGGAGCAACGTGAAAATCAAGATGATGACGAATAAGACAATGCTCAGGACCGCTGCTTGACCAGGGTCTGGATTTGTCCCTTGAATCGATTGATAGATGTAGTACAACAACACATTGACGTGAAGTTGTGATGCATTTTGAGAACCAATGAGGATGTCGATTTGGCCAAATGTTTGGAACGCGTAGATCGTTCCGACGACAAGGCCAAAGAAAATGGTCGGCGAAAGCATCGGGACTGTCACTCGCCAAAATGTCGTCCACGCCCCCGCTCCGTCCACCCGTGACGCCTCAAGGACGTCGTCGGGAAGCGACTGGAGGCCAGCGAGCATCACAATGAATGAAAGGCCCAGGAACTGCCAGATCGCCATGGCCGCAATTGACGGTAACGCCCAGGTGGGGCTTTGAAGAAGTGGCGGGTTGGGGTTAATGCCGAGCCACGGCAAGAATCCGACGATGGGGTTCATCAAGGTTCCAAAAATCAGGGCACCAACCGCAACCGAGGTCACCACCGTCGAGGAGAAGATGACTCGAAAGATAGCCATACCTCGCAATGCCTTGTGAGCTGCAACGGCGAGTGCCAGGCCTAAGAGAAGTCCGGTTGGCACCACCAAAAGTACGAAGAAGAGAGTCGAGAGAAGTGACTGCATGAACTCTGAGGAAGAGAGAATGCTCGCATACTGCGAGAAGCCGATGTATTTCGATGGGAGGCCCGGGTAGGGAGGCGTCTGGAACATTGCCAATCGGAAGTTTTCAAAGAACGGATAGAACGTGAAGACGCCGAAGATGAACAGCGACGGGAAGAGAAACAACGCAGCCAAGCCCCAGTTCTTCCGCCTGGCCTTTGGCGTCAGAATCATCGGCGCTCACCAGTCTGAGCATCAAATGCCAAGACCTTGCCCGTGACTGCGAGATGAACGGAATCTCCCAGGGAGGGAATGACTTCGTTCGCCGCTTGGCGAACAGTCAGGATTTCTCCCGTTTCAATTGTGACGACGACATGGACTTCGCTTCCGAGGCGTTCAATTAAGGAGACGCTTCCCGGGAGGCCAGTTGAGCTCAACGCGACTGATTCTGGACGAAAACCAAGAGAGAGAGGACCGTTGAATTGATATGCGTCGTCATGAAGAAATCCTGGCGACGCGTCAACACCACCGAGATGGATGCTGCGTGCCTCACTGTCAACGACACCAGTCACGATGTTCATCCCTGGGTTGCCAACAAATCGTGCGACGAAGACATTCTGGGGGTTCTCGTAGAGTGCAGAGGGCGTCGCCACTTGCTGAAGAATCCCGTCGTTCATGACCGCAATTCGATGCCCCATTGTCATCGCTTCGACCTGATCGTGGGTGACATAGAGCGTGGTGGTTCCAAGCCGTGCTTGGAGTGCGACAATCTCGGCTCGCGTTTGAATTCGGAGTTTGGCATCAAGGTTGGAAAGTGGTTCGTCCATCAAGAATGCCGCAGGCTGGCGAACAATTGCTCGAGCGAGGGCTACTCGCTGGCGCTGACCACCAGAGAGTTGGCCGGGCTTTCGATCGAGGTACTCGTCAAGATCAAGACTCTTGGCAACGTCGAGAACAAGTCGTTGGCGCTCTTCTTTTGAACTGATTCTTTTGCGGAGGGGAAACTCAATATTGCGAGCCACACTCAAGTGAGGGTAGAGCGCGTAACTCTGAAAGACCATAGCGACGTCTCGGTCTTGAGGCTCCAAGCCTGTGACGTCGTTCCCGTCGATGGCAATGATGCCCTCGGAGACATCCTCAAGTCCAGCAACCATTCGCAGTGCTGTTGTTTTTCCGCAGCCTGAGGGCCCAAGCAGGACAAGAAACTCGCCGTCTTCAACGTCGAGGTTGAGCGCATCAACTGCGGTGACGTCCCCGAACCTCTTCGTCGTTCCTTGAAATGAAACTGTGGCCACTTGTCCCTCGATTCTTTATCAACGTATTCCTAGCAAAGAATTTGAACCAGGAGGTGAGGAGATCGTGACCGTTGGGGTCTGTCGATGACCTAGTTGGTGTGGCTCAGGCGGAGGGTGGCTATTTTGTTCGGGCCGAGTTCAAGAGACCCTTCAAAAGCTGAGAGCGGAGCCCCTCTCAGATCAACCAGCCACCCCTGACGCCCTGGAATCCTCACGTTTGCGGTCGAATCAGTTGGATTAAAGACCCTGACTTCCAGCAGTCCATCGACTCGCCGCAAGCTTGAGACCTCGCCGCCAGTGACCTCCAAGCGAGAACCTTCGGGCTCTCGAGTCCCTCCGCCGGGGGCTGTCACCACTTCGAGAGGAAGGAGGACGTCGTCAGCGAGCGCATAAGGTTCGACCTGTTCGACACTCAGGGCGTAGTTCGATGTGATGGTCTTGCCAACGAGTTGCAGGCCATCAACGGGAGTCAGTGGACCAGCGGGGAAGGGCCGATAGGTCATTCCAAGCCGAGAGAGCATTCCCGTGGAGCGAAGGAGCGTTAGAGCGAGACCGTGCGCGTGATCGCTGTCAATATCGATCAACTCGTACTCGTTCAACCCTTCGTGCACGACGGTGAGTCCGCCGGCCGAGACGAATCGGCGAGAAGGAAATGTCGGTAAGCCAAACTCATCAGAACGACCTTCCGCGCTGAGACTCCGTTCTACGACGGTGAACGCACACTCAGCCGAAGAGTGATCGGTGGGTGCTGGAAGGGGAAGGTGAACACGGAGTCGGTGATCTCGCGACGGATTCATAAAGGTGCTGGTGACGCGCACAAACGAATCATCGGCGACGAGTGACACGGTGGTCGTGATGAGAACATCGTGGGCACCCACTCGTTTCTGCGAGGCACCGTCAACATGGTCAGGCCATGAGTAGTGGCTCTCGATTTCAGCAGAAACTCGGACTGGTCCCGACTCGGTGATTCGGACGACCACTGAATCGGGCCTCTCAACAACGGTGTCATTGGCGGGCGGTGAGTAGTTATAGCTGTCGCCGAGATCTCCCACGTCAACAAGGCGACCAAAGCCCGTCAGTCCGTTAAGCGAGAACGTTCCATCGATCGGGTCGATGACGACAGACGTCGCTCCGTTTGAGAGGGTGACGACACCCTCGTCTTCATGGGCGTCAGCGGAGTGAACAAGCGTGGCAGGAGTAAACGCGCTCCACCCAAAACCCGGAACCTCTTGAGCGCGAGCGAGTACCCGACGAATCCGTGGTTGGTCGAGCGACACGTGAACCATGACGTCAGGTCGAGCGCCCAGGCGTGTGTAGATATCCTGCTTGGCCTCAGCAATGGGAACGTTGGGACGTTCATCTGGGCCAACGGTCACGGTGAGATGGAGACCGTCATCTTGATCTTCAATCGAGACCTCGTGAACCCAGGCGTCATTGTCAATTTTCGGACCTTGGAGCATGCCGAGAATGGTCTTCGTGGTGGTGGCGTCGAGGACCAGTGTGCCCGGGAGATTCATCCGCTCTGAGAGGACCTGGACGCGTTCATCGTCGATGTCATCGCCAGTCACGACGAGTTCAACGAGACCACCTCTCGGCCGACTCGATGAATTGACAACGACATTCCCTGGATCTTTGAGGGAGCGCGCAAACGTTCCGAGCGCTCGGGTGGCGATTCCTTCGCCGATATGGCGGGCTTCGGAAAAACGGTGGAGAACGGCATCGACGACATCATCGACTGAGCAGGCACAGATTGAGTCGTGTGCGCTGTTGCGAATCATTTCTTTCCAGGCCAAGTCCAAGAGTCTCGTTGGATAGTTCGCTTCATCGACGAAGAGCGCAGCCAATGGCTCAGCTCGGCGCTCGAGCGCTCGCTCTGTGATGGCCACTGATCGCTTAACGTCGACGCGATTCGACGTCACTCCCATCAACATATTGGAGCGGAAGCCAGAACGAAGCTCGCCCTTCCAGCGCTCGAGATTCTCTCGAGGGGCACGCGCCATGTAGTCAGGGAGGGACGTGATCTCAAAAACAAGGTCATCTTGAATTTCGTTTGCTTCGGCAACAACACGGCCCAGCCACTCTTGAGGGTGAAGGTGGTCAGAACCATTCATCAGCAACAGTTCATCAAGAAGAAAATCATCAATCTCCTCGATATGATCGCGAACTCGCCGTACAAAATCTTTGGCGTCTTCGGGGAGAGCGGCCCCGTTGCCGTAGCCCACGGGGAGGTATTCGGCTCGAAGCGTTGATCCGTCAGGGCCTTCCCACAGAAACCCAGTCTTCGTGATGGCAGAGGGAACCCCTCGCCACAGCACCGTGTTGTCAAAGCCTGCCTGCGTCAAAATTTGAGGCATCTGTGCGATATGGCCAAACATGTCAGGGAGATAGCCAACGCTCATGACCCCTCCAAATGCGGCACCGCGTTTGATGCCAAGTTGAAGATCTCGAATAATGGTCTCGCCAGAGACCAAGAACTCGTCCATCAAGATGTACCAGGGACCCATCGTGAGGCGACCAGAACTGGCCAAGTGACGAATTCTCTCTTCGGCTTCGGGGCGAACTTCTAAGTAATCGTCAACGACGGCCATCTGGCCGTCAAGAAGAAACTTTGCGTATGAGGGGTCGGTCTCTAACAGGTCAAGCAGTGTATCGAGCATGTCGACCAAGTTCATCCGAAACGTCTGGTACGGCTCGTACCACTCTCGATCCCAGTGCGAATGAGGAACGATGGAAACTCGGGAAACGGTCATAGGCAATAGATTATGACCCCAGATTGGCCTCTGGCGCACGCCAGAAAGGTGCGCTTAAAGCCCTATCGCCGCTGAAGGCGAACTTCGAGTGAATCCCTCAGGGCATCACCGATGTAGTTCAGGGCCACCACGACGAGAACGATGCACAGCCCAACGGGGTAGATCTCCCACCAGTAGCCGTTCGAGGCGAAGTTCACGCCGTTCGAGAGCATCGTGCCCCAGTCCGTCTGAGGGGCGGGGACGCCGAGCCCCAAGAATCCGAGCGCTGCGAGCAGCAAGATCGAGTCGGCGACGTCAAAGGTGGCGAAGACAACGATGGTGCCAACTGAGTTCGGGACGATGTGGCGACCAATAATTCTCTTGCGTGTTCCACCCATCACTCGCACGGCCTGCACGTATTCTCGAGTTCTCAGTGTGAGTGTTTCGGCCCTGATAAGTCGGGCAGGCACGAGCCACGACACCGCAGCTATAACCACAATCAACATTGTGGCGGTGGGACGATAAATCGTGACGAGGGCAATGAGCAAGAACAACACGGGAATCGAAAGGCCGATATCAACAAATCGCATGAGGGCCGCGTCAAACCAACCGCCGAAGAAGCCAGAAAGTGCTCCATACGCTATGCCGATTACGGTGGCCACGAGGGCCGCAAAAAAACCAACGATGAGTGAGATTTGGCCTCCGTACATCAGCCGTCCCAAGACGTCGAAGCCACTTTCGTCCGTCCCGAGCCAGTGGGCCGAACTTGGGGGAGAGTTCTGCGTCGAATTTAAAAGTGCATCTTGGGTATTTGTTTGATTGGTTACGTAAAGATCGGGCCCAATAAAACAGAACACGACAATAAAGATGAGAAAGACGGCACTGATGACGGCAAGTTTGTTTTCAGTAAACACATGGAACATGTTCCGTAGAAAGCCTCCGTCGCTAACGGCGTTGCCACCTTCTGGTGCGAGCGCCTCTGCGTCGCTGCTTTCAGGTTCAGGAAGGGGGAGTCGCTCGAATGGGTCCATCGACATCAGTCGTCTCCTCCGAGGCGAATACGTGGATCAGCCGCAGCGTAGAGCACGTCTGCAAGAAGCGATCCGACGACGGTGGCGATGGTGGCAATCAGGGTCGTCCCCAAGACGAGCGGGATATCGTCGTTACTCGCACTCTGCACGGTGAGCAGTCCCATCCCTGGGTAGTTGAAGACGTCTTCGACGATCAACGCACCTCCCACGATGGCCGGGAGTGTCAGGCCGAGCAGCGTAAGGATAGGGAGGAGGGCATTGCGAAAGGCATGGCCGTAGAGAATCCGACGAGGGCTTCCTCCCTTCGCCTTGGCGGTGCGGATGTAGTCCTCGGTCAAGGTATCGAGTACCGACGAGCGCATGTAGCGACTAAACCCCGCCACCGTCAGTGCGGCAAGAGCAACGACGGGAAGAACGAAGGCTCGTGGATTTGTGAAGACCGCCCAGGCGGACGCGTCTGAAGGTGGCTGCGAAGGAAACCAGTGGAGAGTGAACGCAAAGAACAAGATCAAGAGCTCACCGATCAAGAATGCGGGCATTGCGTAGAGCACGAATGAGACGGCAGTCATCGAGTAGTCAAAGACATGGTTTCTCCTGACCGCCTGCGCCATGCCTAATGGGATTGCGATGACCAAGGCCAGCAAGGTCGAGACCCCGACGAGCACGACTGTCTTTGGAAGACGGTTGATAATGAGCGCCGTTACGCCTTGATTGTTGCGATACGAATATCCAAGATCACCTCTGAGTAGGCCCAAGATGTAGTGCCAGTACTGCACCCACAGTGGCTGATTAAAACCATTCAAAATATTGAAGTGAGAGATCTGACTCTGGGTGGCCTTTGGGCCAAGGGCGGCCCGAGCTTGGCCACCAGGAATGAGTTGGCTCAGTACAAAAACAATCAAGGTCACACCGAGAATGACAATGATGGCTTGGCCAAGTCGGCGAAGGAGGTAGCCAAGCATTAGAGACGCATCTTACCGAGGAGTGCTCGCAATGAAAGAGTCCCCCGACCTAGGTTGGCCGGAGGACTCTTCTTCAACGACATGTCGTGGCGTCTCAATGGATGCTTAGAACCGCCACCGCTCTGGCGTGAGTTGTTGCAAGGGATCGAAAGGAGCAACATTTTTCAACGACTTCTTGACCTCAACGACCGCAACACTGTTTGGCTGCCACACCACTGGGAGTTGCTTGGCGAGGTAGTTTTCGTACTGCGTCAAACTTTGGTTCGTTGAAATTGTCTTTTGAATGTTGTTGTCGTTTGTCGTGTTGGAATAGTCCCCGGAGTTTGAACCTGCATTGGTCTGGAAAATAGCCTCTCCGGTTGGGTAGTAGTCCGGAGCAAAGATCCAGCCTCCGCCCCAGTTCTCCAATGTCCATGAACAGGCACTTTCAGTTGAACTGCAAGGAACTGCATTTCCGAGCACCGTGTTGAATGACGCTGAATTCAACGTGATGTTGATGCCGGCCTGTGCCCACGAGGACTTCTCGGCGTTCATCAGCTGCGTCAGCGAGGTTGATCCACTGGCGTACTCAAGATTGAAGGCCAATTTCGCACCCTTGGCGATTCCTTTTCCACACTGGTTCGAGCCTGTTCCAGGGTTCTGGCAGGTCGAGGTTCCGTTGGGGACCACTTTCCAACCATGACTCGAAAGCAGCGACTTGGCCTTTCCAGGGTTGTAGGGGTAGGGATTCGACTTTTCATACGAAGAGGCAAAACTGTTCTTTGGTGCAACTGGCACCGGCCCGTAGGTCGGAATTCCATAGCCCTTCGAGATCTTCTTGATGTAGAGAGGCTGGTCGACCAAGGTCTGCATTGCCTGTCGGAAGTAGAGCTGGTTGATGATTGGCCCAGCATTTCCACTATTCGCATTTGAGTTGAAGTTATAGGGGAAGTAGTTCACTGCCCACGAGGGTGATGCGTAGATGTTGTAGTTCCCAGAGAGTCGCGAGTTGTTCTCGGAGGGGTTGAGCGGATCACTTGTTGGACTCGTGATGTTCTGTGCGGGCAGGTAGCCAACGTCAATACTCCCACTCACGAGCGCATTGAACTCAGCAGAGTCTGTCGTGAACGGGACTTCTTTGAACTGACTGATCGTTGGCTTGACGGGACCCGAATACGTTTTGTTTGGAACCATGGTGATATTCCCAGAGGAGTCAAACTTTGTCAGTTTCCATGGACCATCGACCACTTGCCAGATGGGGTTGGTGGCATAGGTGCTGAGGGAGTTGTTTGTACCTTCGGGGTCGGCTGGGTCATAGCCTGCTTGCTTTGAAAGGAAGTTGTAGACCGCATCGCACTTCGCGTCTGCCGTTGCATACGCTGCTGCCGAACATCCGCCAGATCCTGGGGCCGCACCGGTGGCTGCGATATCCCAGGCCACAGGCATGGGAGTGATCTGTGAAAGTTCGTTGTAGGTAAACCAATAAGGGTTTGTCGACGAGGTAAGGGTGAACGTCACCTGGGTTGGAGAGTCAACTGTGACGGACTTGAGGTTGTCGGGGAGGGCTCCTGAAGAATAATCAGCCCAATTTTCTTTGTCGGCGTGCAACATATTCATCCAAAACATGATGTCCTGGGCGGTCACGCTTTCACCATTGGACCACTTGTAGTTCTTCAACTTCACAACAACGGTGGTGTTGTTATTGGAGTAGGTGGGGTTCGACGCAAGCGAGAGGGAAGGGTTGAGATTTGGGGAGGTGCCATTTCCGAACCAGTAGAGAGGCCGGTACATCAAAAACTGGAACTGGTTGATGTTCGAAACGCTAAAGAACTGAAGGCCCATGAAGGGGAAAATGTAGTTAGGCGGTGATTGGGGTGCTTCGGCCCAGGTGACCACGGAGCTGCTGGCCGCACCAGCACTTGTTGCGAGTGTTGGTGCCACAGTAATGACGCCCATCGTCAACGCACTTGCGGTAATTCCCGAGACGACGAGACGTCGAAGTGAATGCTTCATCATGATTCTCCCTCTTCCAACAGACCGTTGGTTCACTATCGTGCCCTCTCCCCAGAGGGTGATGCTGAGTGTATCCGAGAGCGTCCGGGAACGCCCAAAAAGAGAACAACTTTGGCGGAACGCTCACTTTCTAGGCTTCCTGGTCGATGACCAGAGTGTGGACGACCGAGTTACACGAGTGCGGCAAGGGCTCCTGAGAGGGTGGAATGAGAGAAGACAAAGCCCTGTTCGAGGAGCACACGTGGCAGCACCCTCTGCGACGCCAACAATGCTTCGTCAACCAATTCGCCCCCGAGAGCGAGTTTCAACGCGGGTGCTGGCACGCGAAAGAGTGATGGTCGATTCAGTGCATGACCAAGTTCTTTTGTGAACTGAGCGTTGGTGACCGGCTCAGGGGCCGTCAGATTAATCGGTCCCGAATATGACCTCGAATCGATGAGGGCAAGGAGTGCTCGGATCTCATCATCGAGAGAGATCCAACTCAGCCATTGTCGTCCAGAACTCAGTTGCCCTCCCAGACCCAAACGAAACAGCGGAAGCTGCTTCGCGAGTGCACCTCCAGAGGTGGCGAGCACAATGCCAGTGCGCGCAAAGGCGCATCGAATCCCTGCGTCGACTGCTGGTGAGGCCGCAGCCTCCCAGGAACGACACACGTCGGCTAAAAAGCCTTCGCCTGATGCCGACGCCTCGTCAAGGAGTTCGTCGCCCCGCGAGCCATAGATTCCAATGGCTGATCCAGAGACAAATACTTCTGGGCGTGTGGAGAGTTCACAAAGCGCACTGGCTAAGAGTTCTGTCGAGCTTGTTCGGCTCGAAAGGATTTCAGCTTTTCGCGCCGACGTCCATCGTTTGTCAGCAATGCCCGCACCGGCGAGATGCACCACTGCATCAAATGGACCTTCACGCTCAAGGGCGTCGCCATCGATGAACGAAACAGAGGGATCCCACGCCACGTGGGTTGTCTGCGCAGGATGTGTCGAAGGCCGCACCAGTGTGACGACATCATCGCCGCGTCGAACGAGTTGCTCTTGGAGTGCAGTTCCAATCAGTCCGCTTGCTCCGCTAATTAAGATGCGCATGTTGACTCCTCTTCTATGGCCCTACTCCAAGCGACTGCTTCGGAAATGCGCCGAGCTAATGCATCGGGATGAGAGAGGTGTGCTCCGTGACCAGCATCCTCAATTGTTACGAGTTGACCATGTGGAGCTGCGGCAACCGCAAGTGGTGCAGTGACGGCGGTATGGCTCAAGTGACTCGAGGTCCCGATGATTATGCTCAGTGGGGCTGGGAGTTCTGCGAGTTGAAACTCAGTGAAGGGTGTTTCCATCCGAACAATGCGTAAGTCGCCGATGAGGGCGGCTCCATCGGCTCGTCGGTCGTCTCGCTCTTCCTCAGAGAGACGCTCCCACGCTGCATCCGAGACAATTCTTCGGAAAAATCGTTCTGCTTCCTCTGAGGCATCTTCATCGAGTTCGACGCCACGGTGCGGGTGGAGTCCTTCGACCATCCACGGGAGGGGTGGTTCGTATGCGATCACTCCAGAGATTCGCTCAGGGTGTTCTAACGCTGCGGCGAGGGCAATGACGCCGCCAAAGCTATGGCCGAAGATGAACACCCGGCGCCTTTCATCGATTGTTTCAAGAAATTGCGCAACATCATCGAGGTGAGCACGCAGCGTTGGAGCCGCTCCAAGACTCCGTGATTCCTGATAGCCACGTCGGTCGTACGCCACGACATCGAGGTCGGAGAGACGACGAGCAATTCGACGAAAGCTGAGACCCCGATCCAAGGTCCCATGAATACAGAGGAGAACGTCCCCCTGTGGATCTGATCCCATGCGCTCAAACGTGGCCAGGTCAGCCACCTTGAGAGTGCTGGCTCTGATGAGGCCTGGGCTCGGCTGGGTGGCGAAACTCACCCTCCCAACCTAACGCCATGGGAGTTTGACCACGACGGGGCCGGTGCCAACAGGCCTCACCCCGACACCTCAGAGAAGGTGGTTGACTGGCAAATATCATGAGCATTCAAAATGTCGTCGTTGACGGCTCCAACCTCGCCACTGAAGGACGCACGCTCCCGAGCCTGACCCAGCTTGAAGAAGCGGTGCAGGCCTACGAAGAAGAGCATCCAGAAGCCACGCTCATAATCGTGGTCGACGCAACGTTTGAGCACAGAATTGACGCCAAAGAACGTCCCCGCCTCAAAGAAGCCGAACTCCACGGTGAAGTCGTGGCTCCACCAGCGGGAACGATCGGACGAGGAGATGTCTTTATCTTGAAGATCGCCCAACGCCAAGGTGCGGTGGTTCTCTCGAATGACTCATTCCAAGAGTTCCACGGCGACCATCCCTGGCTCTTTGACGAAGGTCGACTCGTTGGCGGCAAGCCGGTACAGGGAGTTGGTTGGATCTTTACCGAGCGGACTCCCGTCAGGGGAGCGAAGAGCCGAGCGGCCACGACGTCGAAAGCGGCAAAGGAAACGGCGAAGCCCTTGAAGAAACTGGCAGTATCTCGCCCAGATGGCTCAACCCCAAAGGTGGGGGACGTCCTGACGCCATCATCTTCTGGGAAAGTCGTTCCGATCGAAAAAGTCCGGGCGTATGAACTCGCGAAAGATCTCGGCCTTGATGCCAAGAGTCTCCAAGCGTTGGCTGGGAGTGCGGGAGTTTCCATAGCGAGTCACTCATCGTCACTGAGTCCTGACGAGGTGGAGGCGGTGCGAACAGCGGCGGCACTCAAAAAGGTGCGAGTCCACGAACTCGCGAAAGATCTAGGCATTGAGTCGAAAGAAGTGATCGAGGTAGCGAAACGACTCAAGATTGAGGTGGCAAGCCACGCATCGTCGCTCAGCGAAGCAGAGGTGGGCAGAATTCGCACGTCACTCGAGACCTCCGCGATGGTTGCTGATGTGGCGCAATCCCTTCCCCTCAAAGAGAAGAAGGGAGATCGCCCCAGGCGAAAGCAGGGGAAAGCCCGCAGCGAGGAGTCCTCAAAAACGAGTTCTGCAAAGAGCTCGAAGAACGTTGCCAAGTTATCGGCAAAGAAAACAAATGCTCCAACGCCCGAAGCTAAGAGCACGAAGAAGCAAGCATCACCAGCCAAGAAAAAGAAAGCGAGCAAGAAGGCAAGTGACGCCGACATTGCGAATCAGCCATTGGATCTCGTCACCTTCCTTGCCAACTATAAAGTTGGCTCGTCATTGAAAGGTGTCGTCACGTCGTTTACCAGCCATGGCGCAATGATTGAGGTGAGCCTGGGGAAGAGCCAGTCATTTCGTTGCTACGCCCGAACTGCTCGGTTGGGATCACCACCACCCCCTCGAGCTCGTGACGTCCTGACGAAGGGTGACACCTACAAATTTAAAGTCGTTGCGATTGATGCCGCTCGTCGAGTGGCAGAGTTAGAGCTTGCATAATCAAAGAGAGAGATACTGAGAGATGGACCCAAAAGAGATTCTTCCTCACCGAGCGCCGTTCCTGCTCGTTGACGACATTACGGAAATTGTTGCGGGAGAGCGAGCCACCGGACTCTGGCACCTCACCGGTGAGGAATGGTTTTTTCCAGGTCACTTTCCTGGGCGACCGACCTTGCCAGGGGTCTTGATGGTGGAATCATTGGCCCAAGTTGGCGCAGCAGCGGTCCTCCAAGATCCCCGATACGTTGGAAAACTCCCACTCTTTGGCGGTGTTGAACGAGCTCGATTCCGACGACAAGTGGTTCCTGGTGACACGCTTGAACTTGAGTTGAACGTGACCCAGCTCTCGGCGCGAGCGGGAAAAGGAACTGGTCGGGCCAGCGTCGGCGGTCAGTTGGCCTGCGAAGCACAACTTCTCTTCGTTATCGTCGACGCACAAGAGGGCTGAAGTGCGGATTGCAACGTGGAACGTGAATTCCCTCAATGTGAGACTTCCGCGTGTTGAAGAGTGGGTGGCACTCCATTCTCCAGACGTCCTCTGCCTCCAAGAGACCAAGCAGACCAATGAGAAGTTCCCAACGAAGGCCCTTGAGGCGCTCGGATACGACTCAATTCATAACGGCGAAGGGCGCTGGAATGGTGTTGCGATCTTGAGTAGCGTTGGCTTGGAGAGTCCTGCGTCAGGGTTTGGATCGAAAGAAGACGAGTTTGGGGCTCGACTCGTGGCAGCAACCTGTGGCGGGGTTCGCATCATGAGCGCATACGTTCCAAATGGTCGCTCCTTAGATTCAGAACACTTTCAATCCAAATTGCAGTGGCTTGCTCGCCTTGGAGAGGTGCTCAAGGAATTTGGCGACAGCGATGAAGTTGCGGTCCTGGGAGATTTCAATGTGGCCCCAGTTGATGCAGATGTCTGGGACATTGGGGCACTTGAAGGAATGACTCACGTGAGTGCTGAAGAGCGCGCTGCGCTTGAGGTCTTGGCAGAAGCTGGGTACGACGACATCTTTCGCCGATTCCACCCTGACGGTGGCGTGTACTCATGGTGGGACTATCGAGATGGTGCATTCCACAAGGGCCATGGGATGAGAATCGATCTGGTGATGACTTCAGCAGCACTTTCAAAGCGAGCAAAAGATGCGTTTGTCGATCGAGACGCACGCAAGGGTGTCAAGCCATCAGACCACGCTCCGGTGGTCGTCGACTTTTCAGACTGATTCTTCCCCTTCGCGCTGTCGAGCAAGTTGTTCTCGAAGTTTCGTGACGTGGTGAACTCCCTGCTGAGAGGCAACCGGTCGTTGCTCGGCCCTGAGGATGCTGAGCGCTTCCTCGAAAGGATCGAGGAATGGTGAGCGTCGACGCGCTGGCGACGAAGTTTCATCTGCAACTTTTCTCGCTGACCACGTGACGATCAGTTCTTGTTCGGCACGCGTCATAGCCACGTACAGCAGCCTGCGTTCCTCGTCGTTCGCCTCGGGGCTTGATGCTCCTCGGTGTGGGACAAATCCATCAGAAACTCCGACGACAAAGACGCTCGACCATTCAAGACCTTTTGCCCGGTGGAACGTCCCGAGGGCCACAGCATCACCATGCTCTTCCACGACATGTGGGCGTTCAAGGTCAACTGGTTTTCGAACGTCGCTCGCTCTTGCCAAGTCCGGTGCCAAGTATTCACAGGGGATGCCGTTGGCTTTCAAGGTATCGGCAATCAAGACAAGTTGAGCGTTCGTTCGAGCAAGGACAGCGAAGGATCGCCAGCTCCGACCCGAGACTCGAAGACCGCGGAGTTTTGACGCCACGAAGGTCGCTTCTTCAAAATCGTCGACAGAACTGACGAGTTCAGGGATTGCTCCTGAGTTCTGAGTCGCTCGAACGTCGGCACCGCTATTGCTTGGGAGGACTGCTGCAGCGCTTGAAACGATCTCTGGTGAGGATCGATGATTGGCGTCGAGAACAATAATTCTCGTCCCTTCGATACGTCGATCAAGTGTTCGCAAGAGTGATGGATCCGCACCGTTGAATCCGTAGATCGATTGGTTGGGATCACCGACACAAAACAAAGTGGCCGCTGGTGAGAGGAGCCGAGTAATCATTGCGAACTGCATCGGATTGACGTCTTGGAACTCGTCAACGAGCACGTGACGGCTTCGCCAATGGATGGCTTCTGCAAACGTGGGGTCTTCTAACGCGCGAGCAGCTTCAATAATTAAGTCATCAAAATCAATCCAACCCTGCCGTGTTTTCTCCTCCTCGTAACGAGACCAGACATCGACGACGACTTGGGCGCCCAAGGTGGGGCGCCGACGGGTCTGTGCAACAGCACGGGCGTAGCTTTCTGGATTCAGGCCTGTTGACTTTGCCCACGTGATTTCTGTATCGAGAAATGCACTTGCCATTGTGTGATGAATTGAAGGAGTTTCTTCGACGAGTCGCTCGAGGACGCGTCTTCGGTCAGAAAGCAAACTCAATGGAGAAAGTGATCGTTCAGTTCGATAGATCTCTACAAGTTCTAAGGCCGTGCGGTGAAAGGTTCCAGTGCGAATTCCTTCAATTCCTAAATTCCAAAGTCGACGTCGAAGTTCTTGTGCAGCTTTTCGAGAAAAAGTGATCGCTAAGACATGAGTCGGATCAACACCATCATCAACCATGCGCGCGACTCGAAGCGTAAGAACCCGCGTCTTTCCAGCTCCCGCTCCGGCAAAGACCGCCAAGCGCTGATCCTCGGCAGTGACTGCCTCTCGCTGGGGTGGCGTGAGGCGAGCAAAGGGGTCGTTCTCTCTTGGCACAGCAGGCTCCATTCCCTCAACCGTAGCCAGGCCATTTCCTGAGCGTTCCCGGTTTTCCGAGCATGGCTCGGTAGGGTGGCGGGGGAGAGACGACCGCCACGACCCCAGAGACGGAGAACTGCCCCGGTGAAAGAGAGACGACCACGATGCTGAGCGCGTTCAATGACGGGGCGCTGTTTGGCAAACGCCACGGTCAGGCACCAGTTCGCGTCCTGGCGCTCCCTGGATGGGGGCGGACCCATACGGATTTCGACCTGGTGCTTTCCCCGCAGGGTTCGCCCGTACTCGATGCCATAGCGCTGGATCTTCCGGGCTTTGGTGCGACCCCAGTTCCTGAATCCTCAATGTCATCGATGGATTATGCACAATGCATCGCTCCGGTCCTTGACGAAGCCTCCGACGGCGTGATCGTGGTGGGACATTCTCATGGCGGCAGGGTCGCTGTGTGTTTGGCGGCACTTCGCCCAGAGAAGATTGACGGCCTGGTTTTGATCGGTGCACCGATACTGCGCAGGGCAGGTGGCGCCAAGCCTTCGTTGAAATATCGAACGCTGCGATTGTTGAATCGTCTGCGGTTGCTCTCAGATCAACGATTCGAGGCTCGGAAAAATACGATGGGCTCCGCCGACTACCAAGCAGCCCAGGGCGTGATGCGAGAGACATTGGTCCGGGTCATCAATGAATCGTTTGAAACAGAGTTGCCCGAGCTTTCATGTCCGGTGACCTTGATCTGGGGGAGAGACGACAGTGACGTTCCTCTTGAAGTCGCAGAACGGGCACTCTCTCTTCTCCAATCTGGCAAAGCAGATGTCCAACTCGTAGTGATCGACGGCGTTGGACACCTTGTGCCAACGAAGGATCCAACGACTGTTCGTCGAGTGCTCGAAGAGATGCTGGCGAAATGAATCTCGTGGACGTCGCCTTTTCACTTCTCTGTCTTGGCGCTGGATCTTTCGCGTGGCTCCGATGGCTGCGAGTCGCACAGCGCGAGCACTACCTTCCTGGAGCTGCGACCCAATTTGCTCTTCGGTGGTGGAGTGATCGGCCCGCGAATCAAATGCTTGGCATCCTCGCCGTGTGCGCAGCGATCGCGTCATTCTGGCTACCAGTCATTGGGATCCTCGCTGCTGCCATTGTGGCAATCGGTCCGCTTGGCCTTGGCGTTCGAGGCAGAACCTCGCCACTGAACTGGACTCGGCGCTTGAGAACGTTGGCCATTCTCTCAGGGGTGGTGTCAGTGGTCCTCGTGATCATCGCCTTGCTGCTTGGGATCGGTCCACTAGGAGCGGCAATCGTTGTCCTTCTTATTCCAATCATTGTTGACGCTGCCGACGCCATCTTGCGGCCACTCGAGAAGCGTGCGTCGGAGCATTTTATTGAGAGTGCAACCGATCGGATCTTACGGATTCAGCCCGACATCGTCGGCATCACGGGGTCCTATGGCAAGACGTCGACCAAAGAACATCTGGCTGCACTGTTGAGCGGAGATCGAGCAGTGGTGCCGAGTCCGCGTTCATTTAATAATCGAGCGGGGCTCGCTCGAGCAATCAATGAACATTTAAGCGAAGGGACAGAGATCTTTATTGCCGAGATGGGGACCTACGGGAAAGGGGAGATCCAAGAACTTGTCTCATGGTGCCCCCCGGAGATCGCCGTGATCACCGCCATTGGACCCGTGCATCTTGAGCGGTTTGGCTCACTTGACGTCACCCTGTCAGCCAAGGCGGAGATCCTTGCTCCAGCTTCGGTAGCGGTACTCAATGTTGATGATGAACGGTTGGCTGAATTAGCGGGACGCCTTGACGCCACCTCAACACGGATCGTTCGTGTGGGGAGTCACTCTCGTGAAGCTGACGTCGTTGTTGCAGTGCAGGGGAGTGAGTGGAATATCGAGATCGCCGGAGAAACGATAGGAATCATCCAAGCCCCCCGTGGCCTTCAACCAACCAACGTGGCCTGCGCTCTTGGCGTCGCTCTCGCGCTCGGCGTTGATCGCCGAGTTCTTTCCCAGCGAGTAGCGACACTGCCGAGCGTCGAACATCGATTGACAAGCACGGTCGCTCCAAGTGGCGTTCTGGTCCTTGACGATACGTTTAACTCGAATCCAGCAGGTGCAGCCGCGGCTCTCGAGGCACTCGAGCACGCTCCGATCACCGGCCGCCGAGTTGTCGTGACTCCGGGGATGATTGAACTTGGGAATCTCCAACGCAGCGAAAATCAGAAGTTAGGGTCGCGAGCGGCAGCGGTAGCTGACGTTCTCATCATCGTTGGAAGGACCAACGCTCGATCTCTTGGACTGGGGGCTCATGAGCACTCGTCGTGCGAGATCCGACGTGTTCGAACCCGCGAAGAGGCCGTGGCATGGGTGAGAACCTCGCTGGGTGATGGCGACGGTGTCCTCTACGAGAATGACCTCCCTGACCACTACTCTTAGAGAGAATTGTTTTTTGTGGACGACGACACAAGGGAGTTGAACTGAGTGGGTGAGCTTGCAGTTTTGTTTGGTGGGCCATCGCCCGAGCATGACGTCAGTATCTTGACTGGCCTCCAGGCTGCCCGTGAACTCGCGTCGTCAGGAAAGCCCCCGCTGTGTATCTATTGGACGAAAATGGGATCGTTCGTCTTGGTTGATGGTGCCCTCGAAGCAAGTGCGTTCCTTGAAGGCCCTCCCTCTTCGGCAACACCTCTTGTCTTGAGTGTTGAAGAAGGTGGTGGGTTCCAATCTGAAGGAAGTTCGAGACGCAAAGCGTCTCAACGACTCGCCATCGATGCGGTGATTCTGGCGACTCACGGGGGGCCTGGCGAAGACGGGACACTCCAAGCGGCATTAGATCTCGCAGGTCTTCCCTACAGCGGACCAACGGTTGCAGGGGCTGCACTAGGGATGGACAAACTGGCATTCGGTGCGGTGATCATGTCGGCTGGGATTCCTTCACTGCCTCGAGTAGCTCTCACGAAGGATCTCGTGGCGGTGCCGTTCGAGGGGCCCTATATCGTCAAACCTCGCTTTGGAGGTTCGTCGATCGGCATTGACGTCGTGGCTGATCTTGAGGTGGCCAAGGCTCGACTCACTGCAAATACGCACTTGGCAAACGGAGCAGTGATCGAGCCATATCGCCCAGATCTTTCGGACTACCAAGTGGCGGTGCGAACGTATCCTTCTCGTCAACTCAGTGCGATCGAGCGACCTCTTCGCTCGGGCGCTGGATCTGGAGAGATTCTCGGCTACGCCGATAAGTACGTCGGAGGTGAAGGAATGGCAAGTGCCCCTCGAGAGCTTCCCGCCCTCGTGTCTGAGTCTCGGGCAAAAGAGATGTTGGCACTTGCCGATCGTGTCGCAGAAGTTGCGGGTGTACGAGGTGTGGCCCGTATTGACTACCTGGCCAATGACGATGAGTTGTACGTGAACGAGATCAACACGATTCCTGGATCACTGGGTCGGTACCTCTTCATTGACCCGATGGTCCCGTTTGGTGAACTTCTCAGTGACCTCATTGCAGAAGCAACGAGCTCGCCCACCCATCGCTACAGTGCTGCAGGAGCTGACGGGCTCGTGCTCAGGGGCGCCGCGTCCATTGCAGCAAAGTTGGCGTAGGGCCGTTCACGGCCTTCAAGTGACGCCACAATTTCTTTGTAGCGCCGCTCCACTTCAGATCGAGGCCAACTCCCTGGATCAAGTTCATCAACAAGTTGGACGATGCGCTCAAATGCTTTTGCGACGCCAGGACGGTCACCTCGAGCAGCAGCGATCTCCATGGCGAATTCAGCGAAGAGCTCCGAATAGGGAACCACGAGTTGGGCTCGCTCCAGTCCAAAGGCGGCCAGTTCGACAAACCCCTGTTCGAGAGCGAGCGGGAGAAATGAAGTCACTGCGTGCTCAAGAAGCGTCTCGAGCCGGCCACGGTGACCCTCCGCATCGAACCACTCGTAACCGAGGAGCACAGTCGCCATTGGCTCTGACTCGATGAGTTCAAACCCAGCCCGATAGTGAGCGAGTGCAAACTCAGGATCATCGGCCTGGCCGCCGAGTACGAACGAAGACTCCAGGAGACTGATGTCGCTGGTGAGGTACTCGCCAGATCGATAGAGGCCCGAGCGGGTGGCTCGGGGCAAGAGTGGCTCACCATCTCGAGTCCCAAGAGCATGGCGAGCGGCACTCGCGACATTGAACAAGGTCTTGGATGCGGCATCTTTCTCACTTGTACCAAGCACTCGACTTCGCAAGCGATCGCTGGTGATCGGATCTGGATGGTGAAGCGAGAGATAAGCCAACAACTCGGTGGCTCGTCGGACTCTTTTTGGCTCAATTGGTGTCTGCACCCCGTCGACTCGTGGTTCCACGCACAAGAGGCGCACGATGGCGCCGTCAAATCGAGGGTCACGGGTGTTCTTCGAAGATGGGATTGGAGCGTCCTTGAGTTCCAACACGACGCCTGCCTCTCCAATCAGAGTCGCCGTATCGGCACTCACGAAACTGCGAGGGATGCTGAGTCCTCGTGAGGAAACCTCGATAGACGTCTCACCGATCATGATGTCGGCATCTTCATCGAAGCGGAAACCAACCGATTGGTTTCGGCAATCGTCTGGAATGTCGCTTGAGAGTTCTTTCAGAACGAGCAGGTTTCCTTCCTCCATGAAAGAAGCAGTGCGCTGCATCTGTCCAACATCATCCACGCAGTGAACAGAGTCACCCCAGGCAAAGTCTTGTTGAAGGCTGAGCACGTTCTCGAGAAATGGTGTGAGTGACGTACCTGCGAGTGACAAGTACGAACCCGGAGGAACTACGACGGCCCAGGTCGTTCCGTCCCGCTCGCCAAGCGGCAGGAGAACGCCCGGAGCATGTGTCATTGCCAGCGTCGATGCGCTGAGCTCGCCCGCACTGGCCTGCCATCGGGGAGATCCATTGGCGAAGAAGCGAGCACCCGACTCGTCCACTTCGAGGAGCATCGGTTCCGTCAGGACCTTGTCTTTGTCGGCGAGCCAGACAGCCTGTTCGATGAGAGTCGGAAGTACCGTGTCATCGACACGAGCGAGCTCGATATCAAGGTCGACGAGTTCATCAGGAGCGCGAGTTCCTTGGCGTTTTCGATGACGACGGACCAGACCGAGGAGTAATAACCCTGTTCCAAGTGCAGGTGCAACAACGACTGCGCCGTGAGCAATACCGACCGATTTGTTTTGTGGAGTAGGTGCGATATGAGGAGATGACGAGGCGGGTCGTGGAGCGATGGGAACTTCAGCGAGGGGAGGTTTGGCTGGGAGAGGGGCAACCTGGACGGGGGCCACAGGAGGGATCTCAAGAATCCAACCTGGCATGATGAGCGACGGGTCGAGAAACACCCGACCATCGCTCATGGGTTTGCCGAGGTTCATTTTCGCGAGCATCGGCCAGAGATCGCCGTCACCATAGAGCGCCTCAGAAATTGTCCAGAGGCAGTCACCGCTCTGCACAAGGTAGGTCGACGATTGTGAAGGTGGAGAAACGTCTGATGCCAAAAAGGGCGACGTGAGGTCGGCCACGATTGGGGTGCTCGGTGTTCTGTCAAGAAGAGGTGCTGCACTCAGTGGAGCGCTGAACGAGGCAGTCAGTGCGAGTACGGCGCCTGCGAGAGTGGCGGTGAGTCGCTCGAGCCGATGTGCATTGAGAGACACCGACGTGTCACGGCGACGTACTCGACCTCCTACTCCCCAGATGATGCCAAGGATGCACCAACTCCACGCCAACCAAACGATGAGCGTGACCACATCGAGAGCGTTTGGTTGGGTAGACAGGACACTGAAACGAGGTGGACCCAGAGTGAGGAGCAGTCCAACTGGAAGACCTGCAAGGACCAGCATGGACAGACACAACTCCAGGAGGGAAATGAGTCGGCGCATCAGTGTGCTCCGAGAGTGATGGTAAAGGTTGTCAGTGGCACATCGCTCGGTCCACTGATTGAAACGCTGCAGCTTGTGCCATTCGCCCAGAGAGAAATGCCAGACGTGCCACTGCGTGACGACATGACGCCATCGCACAGAAGTGAGATTGTCAGCGTGCTTGCGCCACTCCACGAACTCACCACGCTGCGAGCCGGAGACGCCGAAAATAAGTACGTTGCGGACACTTGAGTGGGGCCCTCGAGCCACCCTTGTTTCACTTCGCTTGCCAATGGCGTGGCCGAGACCAATGGAATCACTTGTGGTGTCGTGTCTGGTGAAGAACTTGAGCTTGATCCTGGGTTGCTCGCTGCAGGAGTCCCGGTCGAGACCTCTCTCTTTGTGCCGGTAATTGATCCATCTGATGAGGCATTCGGCGAGATCTTCGGCGTGGGCGACAAAGCGGTTGAGATTTGGTGCATCGTGGTCGTTGGATGGGAATTGGGCTGTGCCTGGAGGTGAGAAGCACGCTGATTTGTTTGGGGGAGTGAGGGCTCAAAGGCAACAACGACAACCAAGAGCGCGAGCGCGAGCGTAAGAAGCGCCCAGCGCGTCGTAGAGATCCATCGAGTCTCCCGACGTGGTGTGAGGTCTTTCGAACTCATTGGCGAACGATACGTCGAATTACTCGCAAATCCTTCGCGCCACCTCTCTGCTAGCTGCGGCGAGCCGTTTTGGCGAAATCCCAGTCTGAGCAGCGAGCTCCCGGTAGGTCATCCCTAAAACCTCTCGGCCATAGAAGGCTGCCGCCCCAACGGGGTCAAGCGTATCTTTGGCCGCCAGAATTCTGGCTTCAAGAGACTCAGTGGGATCTTCATCAATGATCCCAGTTGCCTGATTATCTACTTGCTCAAGCGTGTCAAAGGACTCTGTCCGATATGCATTCTTTGGAGAAAGTCGTCGGCGCATCCGGCAACGAAGTGCGTTTAAGAGGTCGGGAGCCGCATAGGGGCGGTCTTGACCGCCCCACTCCACAATGAGTTCATAGGTTGCGGTGATCAGGTCGGCAAGGAAACAACCTGGATCATCACCGCTGCCTTGTCCCCACCGAAGGCGTCGAGCTACACCGATGATGCCTGGAAGCAATGTTTGGAGGAGTGCCCGAGTCATCAGGGCATCGTCTGGGGAAAGAGCGAGCAGGTCGGCCGCAACTCGAGCGCGTTGTTGCTGAGAGAGCGGACTCGCTGGTTCAAGGAGTGCGAGGACGTCTCTCATGTCGGTGACGATGCAGCTCTGAAGTGGATCGGAGATCTCGCACAAACGCACTGCGGCATCTCGAGAGGCGGCAGAACGGCTCAGTGAGCGCCATTCCAAACGCAAGAGGTCAAGTTGGTGATGTGGCGTTGTGGTCATAGAGCCACAGTGCGCTCCTGGCCTCCCCCCACCCCTCCCACCAGAAGTGAATAAGGGAGGGGAGCGATCGGGCTACGCTCTGGGCGTGAACATTGAAGAGTTTTATTCCGAAGATGAACGACGCAGAGCATCCCGAGAGATCGAGTTCGGTCGTGACTGGCGAGATGCCAACAACGTTCGCTACGAACTCAGCTGGGTGGAAGATACCGGTGAGATGTATCTCATGCGAGAGCCAGTTCCTGGTGCGTACGAAGACCCATTTGGGGACATCATCGTGGGGAAAGACGACGTTGAAGATCTTGTGGTGCGTCCGCTAGGTGTGGTGACCACCCACGAACGCGTTGAAGAGATCTTGGTGGGATGGCCAGACGCTATGGCGGCAGACCAAGGTGTCGAATGGCTTGCCGCAACGCTGCGTGCTGCCGGCGTCGTCAGTTAGCAATCGAGGGACTACGCCTGCTCGGCTGGTGAAGGTAAACCGAGCAACTGAGCAATGAACTGCGTGGCCAGATTATTGCTCCCCATATCTGAATCAGCTGGGAGTAACTCTGATCCCACCAAAAGGTCAGAGAGCCGACACATGATGACGGCGAATCGAAAGCCAGCAAAGATTTGATACCAAAAGAGATCTTGCATGGTGCGACCCATCAACTCTTCGTAGCGAGCGATGGTCTCTTCGTGGGTCGGAAACCCGGGAGGTCGGGGAACTCCCAGTCCTTCGGAGAACTGGCGGTCAAAGTACAGCCACCATCCAAGGTCCATCTCGGGAGGACCAACAGACGCCATCTCCCAGTCAAGGACAGCGACTGGTCGAAAGTGATCCCAAATCATGTTGCCGATTCGACTATCTCCCCAGGAGAGCACAGGCTCACCGTTCTCAACTGGCTTGTTCGCTACAAGCCACTCCCATGCAGCTTCGGCAATCGGTTGAGGTCGCCCATGACTCGTCCAATCGAGAAAGGCTCGGTAGTAGTTCATATTTCGATCAAGTCCAGGTTTGCCAAAGGAGTCATTGGCTAAGCCAGCGAGCCCCAAGGCGTCCCAGTCGAGTTGGTGGATAGCGGCAAGAGTTTCAATCCCGCTCCACCAAAGTTCAGCCTGGTTCTCGGGGGACGCTTCGAGAAGCCACCCTTCCATTGTGTAGGGAAGGTTGTCAGCAGGGATTTGACCTTCGACATGATCCATGACGAAGAACGGAACTCCAAGCGTTTCAGAACCTTGCTCGTACCAGCGCAAGGTGGGAATTGGAACACTTGGCTGTCCTTGCAAGGCGTGCATCACTCGGTACTGAAGTGAAAAGTCGGCTTCGAGAAACAGCGTGTGCTTCGTTGGGTGAACCCGAAACACCAGGCGGTGCTCTTCAAGAGATCCATGCTCATTCCAGCGAGCGGTGACCATGATGGTTTCATTGGAGAACCCAGAAGAAGCTGGTGCCTCGAGGTCAATGATCGTGGGGTTTGCGCCTTCTCCCAAGGTGGCACTCAGCCATTGCGTCAACGTTGCAGAAAGTTCTTCGGGGTCTCGTTCGGTGAGTTCAGGCACGTCGCAGAGACTAGACCCTTGGCTAAGTTGATGAGATGGAACTGGTAGTGGACTTAGAAGGAATCGTCATTACATTGAAAGAAAGCGAGAATCTGGACCATTTCAGCGTCTCTATCTCTGAGCCAGTGACCGCAACGCAACGCAGTCACGCCCACAGATTTGCTGATGTTGTTGCCGCCCGGCACCTTGGAGTCGTCGATGAACATGGGGATCTTGCGCTAAATCCACAGATTCTGAGGTTCCTGGCAGCGGGAGAAGTCGAAGATGCATGGGAAGAGCGCTTTGACGTCATGCTGAAAGAGGCGGGGAAAGAAGGAAGGATCGACCCAGAGGGGCGACTTCGAACTCACGTGATGTGGCCAGGGGAGTAGGGGACTCCCCAGCACCCCGGAAACTCGCTACCATCTCTTCAGGCATCTGCAACTCAGAGCAAGCCAGAGACGAGGGAGTCATCGTGGGAGTTAAGAGCTACGACAAGTTGTTCATTGGTGGCCAGTGGGTCGCCCCAGAAGGCACGGAGACCATCCGTGTCATCTCTCCCTACACCGAAGAGGTCATCGCCACCGTCCCCGACGGGACCATTGGTGACATCAATCGAGCGGTTGCAGCAGCTCGCAATGCATTTGATCGTGGCCCGTGGCCTCGGATGGCTATGTCAGAGCGAGCAGCAGTCCTGGCCAAGATTGGAGAACGTCTTGGGGCGGAACTCCCCGAACTCGCAGAGATCATCACCGCAGAGATGGGATCCCCGATTCTCTTTAGTCAACTTGCCCAAGTTGGAGCCCCCATGATGGTCTTCAACTACTTTGCTGAACTCGGTGGCAGCTACGCGACTGATGAAGTTCGAACTGGAGTCCTCAGCCCCCAGGTTCTCGTTACGAAAGAGCCCGTTGGGGTCGTTGGAGCTATTGCCCCTTGGAATGTCCCTCTGTTCTTGGCTGCCGCAAAGTTGGCACCCTCGCTCCTCGCCGGATGCACGGTTGTCTTTAAGCCAGCACCAGAGACTCCACTCGATGCCTTTCGCCTGGCAGAGATCGTTGCAGAGTGTGGTCTTCCAGAAGGAGTCCTCTCTGTGGTGCCTGCCGGAAGGGAAGTCTCAGAACATCTCGTGACGCACCCCGATGTCGACAAGATCTCTTTCACGGGCTCGACTGCAGCCGGAAAGAAAATCGCCGCGCTGTGCGGGGAACAACTGAAGCGTTGCACGCTGGAACTTGGTGGAAAGTCCGCGGCCATCCTCCTTGACGATGTTGATCTCGGGACAACGCTCCCGATGTTGATGCCGAATGCATTGATGAACAACGGCCAAGCGTGCATTGCTCAGACGCGAATTTTGGCCCCGAGGGCTCGCTACGACGAAGTCGTTGATGCGATCTGTCAACAAGTTGCTGATGCCTGGCCAGTCGGCGACCCAATGGATATGGCTACGGCGGTAGGACCGCTCGTTGCTGCTCGACAGCGTGACCGAGTCGAGGGATACATCGCAAAGGGGAAAGACGAAGGAGCAATTGCCAAGATTGGTGGGAATCCGAGCACGCAGCCACATGGCTGGTTTGTCGAACCAACGATTTTCTCTAACGTGGACAACAAAATGACGATCGCCCAAGAAGAGATCTTTGGCCCAGTTCTCGTTGTCATTCCCTATGACGGAGACGACGATGCTGTTTCTATCGCCAATGACTCAAACTATGGACTCTGTGGATCAGTCTTCTCGGGCGACAATGACCGTGGATTAGGAATCGCACGGCAAATTCGCACGGGAACCTACATGTTGAATAGTGCAACACCGATCGACTTTGCGACACCGTTTGGTGGGTATAAAGAGTCAGGGGTTGGACGAGAGTTTGGACCTGAAGGCCTTGAGAGTTTCTTCGAGACCAAGTCCATTAACTTGCCGGCGGACTACACCCCCTCAATTTAGGGAGTACGACAACGTCGGTCCTCGACCACACAGAAGAAGCTCCAGGGTCTCGGCCGGATCCGGATGCGTCACCTCTAGGGGAATCTCTCTCGTATATTTCGGGCCTCGACGGCCTGCGCGCACTCGCCGTCCTTGGCGTGATGTTTTATCACGCTGGTGTCTCGTGGCTCCCCGCTGGCTTCCTCGGCGTCGACGCATTCTTTACGCTGTCAGGATTTTTAATTACGACCCTGCTGCTCAACGAGCTTCGTCATCGATCAACTATTGGTTTGGCGTCATTTTGGGCTCGTCGTGCGCGCCGCCTCCTCCCAGCATTATTCCTAGTCGTCGCCTTTTGCTCCCTGATGGTGTGGTTTGTCGCCGCTCCAGGGACGTACCCGCAGTTCCAATCTGATGGTTTTGCAAGTCTGTTGTATGTTGCCAACTGGCATTTCATTCTTGATGGCGGGAACTACTTCGTTGCGAACTCAGCACCGTCGCTGTTGACGCACACATGGAGTCTGGCCATCGAAGAGCAGTTCTATGTTTTGTGGCCGCTTGTCCTGTTTGGGCTATGGAAACTTGGCCGGGGGCTCAAGACACTCTTGATGCTCTGCGTTATTGGGGCGGTGGCGTCAACGCTTTGGATGGCATTCCTCTTTCATCACGGGGCGTCAATCAATCGGTTGTACTACGGCACGGACACCCACGCCCAGTGCTTGATGGTGGGAGCGGGACTGGCAGCCATGTTGGCACTGGTCGCGCAGCGACGGCGTCAAGGGAACGCGGTTCCTTCGGGTGAGGTCATTGAAGGCGTAGGTGGAGATCCTGCCTGGATGGCCACGAACTCACGGGCAACAATGCTCCTAAGCATTGGTGGGCTTGTCGGACTTGTTGGCGCAGCATTTCTCTGGACGAGGTCTCTCTGGACCGGTTCGTTTCTTTACAACGGGGGCTTCCTCGTCATGGCGTTCTTGAGTGCGCTCGTGATTCTCAGCGTGGTCTCCCATCAGCGTGGTTTCCTTGCTCGAGCGATCTCATTTGCACCTCTTGTCTTTATTGGAAGGATCTCTTACGGCCTCTACCTCTGGCACTTCCCTGTCTTCCAGATTCTCGACGCGCAACGAGTGGGCCACAGCGGCATTTGGCTTGTAGGCGTCAGGTTCGCGGTGACCTTTGCAGCGGCGATTCTGTCGTTTTATTTTATTGAGAGACCAATTCGCCACGCTGTCTCGCTGAAAGGCTGGCGCACTCCCGTTTCAATGGCGGTTGCACTTGTCGTCGTAGGAGCACTTGTCGTTGTCGCTTCAGCAGTAACTGCCACGCCACAGGCCACCGGCGCACCAGTTGTTTCTCAGCCAACGGGACAGAAGGACCCGATCAAGGTGATGGTCGTGGGTGATTCAATTGCATTGACCTTAGGTTTTCCATTTTCTGATGTCACGTATCAGAAGAAGTACGGCGTCACGACAGAAGACATCGGAATTCTTGGCTGCGGAGTGGTCTTGCTCGAGGATGCCGTTTCTGAGTGCGTTACTCCTCCAGATCCTAAGGTTCCGAATCTCTTTGCCTTGGATGCCGCAGCCTTTGCTCGGTATCAGCCTGACGTTGTCGTTCTGCTTTCGGGGAGATGGGAGACCTTTGATCACATACAGCAAGGGAAGACCTACAACATCTTTAACTCTTTCTTCCAAGAAGAAGTGAGGACAGGCTTGCAGAAAATGGTAGATATCACTCGCGCCAGTGGCGCCAAACTGGTCATTCTGACGACACCGTGTGTCGGCCCTCAGGCTGGATCGGGAATCGATTCCAATAACCATCCAACAGGAACCGGTTCCAACAGCACCCTTCCCGCTCGCCAAGCGATCTATAACGGATTGGTTCAATCAGTGGCGAAGGCAAATCCAGGGGAAGTGACAGTCATCGACTTCAATGCCATGGTCTGCCCGGGAGGAACGTACCAATCCGCAATCAACGGCGAAATTATTCGACAAGAGGATGGAATCCACATCCAACTCATCGCATCTGATTTTTATGATCCTCTCCTCTTCCCAAAAATTGCTGAGGTTGGCAAGCAGGCTCGTGCCGAGAAATTAGCCAAAAAGTAATCGCTACGACGCCAAATAAGGCGTATTCGATAAGACGACTTTGCACTGGGCGGTGAGCGAAGGAACTAATAAGTTCTCAGGGACTCGTGTTGCCTCGGAAATTGTTGTCATCAACGCATTAAAACTGCCATCTCCCGAAGTAGCTGCTGCGGCGGATGGCAGGGCGGACAGAAGCTTCGCTTGAGCATCAGCAGTAAGTTGATTGGCCTCAGCCGTTGGGGTAGTTGGTGTGATCTGCGAATAGATCTTGAGTGACTCATTGACCGTTGTGCAGGCTTGGCGAGCCTGAGAGACCGCTGCGCCGTGACCGCATGCACCCAAGCCGAGGGCCGCTCCAGCCAATAGCCCACCAGCAAGAAGTGAGCGGCCTCGTATTAGGCGAGCCATGACTCGGCACTTCCTAAAAGATATCGACTCACCGCAGCAGATCGATCAAAGACGTCACAGAGGAGCTCTTCGCCCTTGAGGACACGAGCGAGCGACACCGGTCGTCGAGCCACGATGGAGAGTCGACGTTCTGGCGCATCAGTCGCCGAAGCGAACGAGTCAATGGCAGAGACTTCGAGAGGTAGTTCCATTTCGCCAATTCCCGCCAAGTCGATAGCGAGCCGCAGAAGATCCGGTCCTTGAGGGAGCGGAGGAAGCGCCCAGGTGAAGGTTAAGGGAAAGTGAAAATCATCAGCAGGATCGTCGTCGTCGCCTAAGCCAATGAGGGCATCTTCGAAACTCAACAGCACCCGAGGGTCGACGTCAAGGGCGAGGTGAAGATCTAACGGACCGCCACAGCCATCTTCTGGGTGAAGGTCGACTTCCCAGACCTGGCGAAGTGAATACGTCTCGACAAAGTGTCGCTCGTCATGAACGTGGAATCCATGATCGACCGAATGGTCTTTGAGCTCGGCCACATAGCCGGCAACGTCGATAGCAGCCACACCATTGAGACTAGTGGGGGAGGAGTGACACGTGGCTTGTTAGGTTGGATCTATGGATGCCAACGAGATTGCGTCAACACTCCGAGACGCCGCAGATGCTGCCCGAGTCGCCCTGGCAGCCTTTGAAGGGGCTGGTCCTTCTGGCGAGCGAGAAGGCCAGTACGCCTTGGACCTGGTCGCAGACGACGCCGTCTGTGACGTCCTCTTGAGAGCTGGCCTTGCTGTCTTTTCTGAAGAGTCAGGCAAACGAGGTGAGGGTCCCATTGTTGTGGTCGTCGACCCGGTCGACGGATCCACGAACGCTGACAGAGGAATCCCGTTCTATTCGATTTCACTCTGCGCGATGGATGAGGCTGGACCAGTGGTCTCGATGGTTGAGAACTTGGTCACGCGAGACGTGTTCGCAGCGAGTCGCGGTCGAGGTGCGACGAAGAACGGATCGACAATTCGCCCCCAGGACACACGTGCATCAAAAGAAGCAATCGTCGGAGTCAATGGGGTCCTGACTCATCGACCTGGATGGGCGCAGGTGCGCACACTTGGATCTGCAGCACTCGAACTTTGTCTGGTAGCTGATGGGTCGCTTGATGGATACGTCCAGGTCGGCGGTGCTGCGATTCATCCGTGGGACTATCTCGCCGGGCTCCACATTGTCCAAGAAGCAGGCGGTGCCATTCGTTCAATTGATGGAGATGAACTCATTGTGCAAGAAGATGTTCCTCGACGACCTTTAGCGGCAGCGACTGAAGTCTTGGCGGATGAACTTCTCAGTGATCTTCGATCGATTCCAGGATGACGCTCGCGAACACCTAGGATCATTACGTAAAAGGGCGCTTAGCTCAGTTGGTTAGAGCAGCTGGCTTACATCCAGCAGGCCGGGGGTTCGAGTCCCTCAGCGCCCACAACTCATTCATGAACGCATGGCAGTGATCAGGGGTCGCGTCCGTCGCGTTGGCTCCTCGTCTTCGTCGCTGATCCCGAGGTAGGCCAATATCCCTGACCCACCATCGTCATCATCGTCGTCATAGCCATCATCTTGATCATCGAAACTTTTCAATATTTGATAAATACCAATGGCCATGATCAGGAAGAGAACGATGCGAGAGATGGCGAGGGGGTGTGCGAGTATCCATTCAATGGGATTTGGCATGGGGTGCCTCCTTTGAATCCAATGATCTCAGGGGGCTGTGACGAAGATTCGAGCTGATCGCAGAGACGTGCGAGTTCTCCATCTATATTCAAGGTTCTACCCCGCCCACCCTGATCGGATCACTGATGGACACTGCCCCAGACCCTCGACGTTGGTTTGCCCTTGTTGTCATCGCGATTGCCCAATTGATGGTGATCTTGGACGCATCGATTGTCAATATTGCCTTGCCCCAAGCACAGGCTGATCTCAACATCTCAATGGAGAATCGCCAGTGGGTCGTCACCGCGTACACACTTGCCTTTGGAGGACTGTTGCTCCTCGGTGGTCGAATCGCCGACTATGCCGGTCGGAAAAGAGTCTTTATTATTGGACTGATTGGTTTTGCTGGAGCATCAGCGCTCGGTGGCTTTGCTCCAAATCAAGGCCTCCTCTTCGCTGCTCGTGGCCTCCAAGGGATGTTTGCGGCCATCTTGGCGCCAGCTGCACTTTCATTGATCTCGGTAACCTTCACAGATTCAAAGGAGCGAGCAAAAGCCTTTGGTGTTTACGGTGCACTCTCTGGAGCAGGGGCCGCGATTGGACTTCTTGCTGGTGGAGCTCTTACCGAGTACGCCTCTTGGCGATGGTGTCTCTTCGTTAATGTTCCAATGGCCCTGATCGCAGTGGTCTTGGCTATTCCAAATGTTCGAGAGAGTCGCTTGGAGGGCAAGACAAAGTACGACGTGCCAGGTGCGCTTCTTTCAACGTTGGGCTTTGTTTCAGTGGTCTATGGAATCACGAAAGCGGCGTCACCGGGCTACGGCTGGACGTCACCCACAACGATCGCCTTCTTGGCTGGCGGGGTCATCCTCTTGGTCTTGTTTGTGCTCTTCGAGTCACGGAGCGAACAGCCACTGCTACCTCTGAGCATCCTTGTGAATCGAATTCGTGGTGGGTCATTTTTGGCGCAGTTCTTCCTCGCGGCGGGACTTTTTGGGATGTTCCTCTTTATGACGTTTTACTTCCAGGGAGTCCATGGGTTCTCTCCGATCAAGGCGGGACTCTGTTTCTTGCCGTTCTCGCTCGGAATCATTGTCAGTGCCGGGATTGCAAGCCAACTCCTCCCTCGGGTAGGACCACGTCCGCTCGGGACGATCGGCCTCTTGATGGGCTCTGGGGGTCTGCTTTACCTCTCTCAAATTACGAATGCGTCCTCGTACTTCTCGTCGGTATTCCCGGCGATGCTGTTGATGAGTCTGGGGCTTGGCATGGTCTTCGTGACAGTTTCATCAACGTCGCTCTTTAATGTTCCGTTCTATGAGTCAGGAGTTGCATCGGCGGTTCTCAACACCACTCAGCAAATCGGTGGTTCATTGGGAACGGCGATCTTTAACACGCTGGCTATTAGCGCCACGGCTGCCTACGCCCTGGCGCATCCTTGGACGGGAGCTCCGCCTCCTCCAGGTATGCCACCACCCGATGCGGCCACTCATGGCTATTCCGTGGCGTTCCAATGGGGAGCGGGGAGCATGCTCCTTGGCGCCATTATCTTTTTCGTCATGGTCAATGTTGACCGACATCACTTAGCGCAGCACGATGATGTTGGGGCCCCGGCGGCCATCTAACAGGCTCAGAGAGTTGAAATATCTGTCACACTAAAGACAGTGCGAGATCAATCTGGGTGGAGGGCGAAAAGGTATGGCTGAGACAAACGCAAGTCGAATCAGTGAATTTTGGGACACGTTGTACTCCAGGGATTTCGACAAAATAGCCACTTTTTTTGCCGACGATGCGACCTATACGGATATCGCAACGCCACCAGACGACTTAGCAGTGGGGCCCGAACAAATTGTGGCTCGACTTCGGTTAGGTATCGAGCCGATTAGCGAATACCGCCACGGAGGGGGACATTCAATTTCTGAGGGCGATTTTGTAATCACCGAACATAAAGAGATATGGGGATGGCATACCGGAGAATCAGTCACACTCCCGTTTGTCTCGGTCCATGAACTTCGAGATCTCATGATTGTGCGTTGGACTGACTACTGGGATTTGACGACGTTGCTGAATGCAGCGCCTGCATGGTGGGTTGAACAGATAGCGGCGGGATACCTCTAGGAGATATGGACGAGACTACGTTCAGTGCTCGTCTCGAGAGATGGCTTCAAAGCGATGCTCCGAAGTCCATTGGTGGGGTGGGGGAGATCTTCGCCCAGAAGACGTTTGCGGTCTTAATCTTCCTGCTGATGATCACACCAGCGTTACCTCTTCCTACGGGTGGGGTGACTCACGTCTTTGAGGTCATCGCCATCTTGATTGCCGGGCAGATGGTTTTGGGATTCGAGACGCTGTGGTTGCCTCAACGCTGGAAGAACCGGGAGCTGGGAAATGTCACGCTCACCAAGACGCTCCCCAAGGCTGTTGGGCTTATTCGCTGGCTTGAAAAGTACTCACGGCCTCGCATGACATCGCTCTATTCATACAGATGGCTCCTTCAACTTCTTGGTATTTTCTTGATTGGCTTCTCGGTGGCTGCAGCGCTTGCCCCTCCTTTTACTGGACTCGACACACTGCCTGCTCTCGGAGCCGTATTAATTGCACTCTCAATTATTTTGGAAGACGCACTCTTTCTTCTTCTTGGGACGGGTATCGGTGTTGCTGGAGTCCTCCTGAGTGTTTTTGTCGGGTCTGCAGTTGTTGATCTTGTGCGCCACTTGTTCTAGCAAGCGTGATATCACCTGCACCTCAAGAAGGTGTGATGAAAACCTGTTTGTACTGACGAGTAACAAAGTGTTACCAAATCGTGAAACTGAACAAACGATAAGAAAATCGAGACCCGACCCCTTTTTTCGAAAAGGCCCCCTTAGAGTTTGTCCATTCCTCACATCTGGTGAGAAGAAAAAGGGGGCATGAACAATGAAGCAACGCACAGGTTCCATAATTCGCTGGATTACGTCACTTAGTTTGATTGCAGCATTTGCTGCCATTGGACCTATTTCTTCAATCACCTCTTCGAGTGCTGCGGCAAGCTCTCCTCTGAAGGCAGTCTTTGCGACGTCGAGTATCTGGAACGGTGGATACACCGGGAATTTCACAATTTCGAATACAGGATCCACCACCGTAAATGGCTGGACGCTGGTGTTTAGCCTCCCATCAGGCAGTGCAGTGACGAACAGCTGGAATGGGAGTACCACCCAAAGTGGATCCGTTGAGACTGTGACGAACGCGTCATGGAATGGAAAGCTTGCCCCTGGAGCGAGCGCGACGTTCGGACTCCAGCTCTCCGACCAAGGCCCATATGCGCCATTAGCAAACTGCACGATTAACTCTGCAACGAACTGTCAGATCCAAGGAGCGGCAGTCGTTACACCAACCACCACACCAACCACCACACCAACCACCACACCAACCACCACACCAACCACCACACCAACCACCACACCAACCACCACACCAACCACCACACCAACCACCACACCAACCACCACACCAACCACCACACCAAGTGGCACACC